>ENA-OOWV01000268-OOWV01000268.1-human-gut-metagenome-genome-assembly--contig:-NODE-268-length-42701-cov-2.797074_pt1 | contig 42701 bp, 37 predicted proteins | sample MGYA00241584_ERZ501337 | MGnify/ENA primary metagenome ERZ501337 (study PRJEB25962, sample SAMEA2042744) | human gut metagenome | biome: human gut; feature: human-associated habitat; material: faeces... | reverse complement strand
GAGCGTGGATTGAAATATGGCATAAAAGCCGTCACAAAGTCCGTTGGAAATGGTCGCTCCTCTCGTGGGAGCGTGGATTGAAATTGAAGAACCTGAATACGAACGATTGTGTAATATGGTCGCTCCTCTCGTGGGAACGTGGATTGAAATTCTGCAAGGTTAGTGGCTGTGCCTGTACCTGCCGTCGTTCCTCTCGTGGGAGTGTGAATTGAAATATCAGCATATGAATCTATACACAATCATAATATGCTGCGTTATTGTAGAATTAGTAGTTAAGTCTATTTTTATAGCAATAACGTTGCTTATCAATAATACAATAGATAAATATTGTTGCAAACCAGTAAATAGCAGGTATAATATAGAGTAACATATTAACAGGGAGGCATATTCATTGGGCATTTACGTTAATCCGACAGGAAGATCGTTTGAGCTTGCGATAAATTCAGAGATTTTTGTTGACAAAAGCGGTCTGATTAAAGAAACGAATAAGTGTATAAATACATTACAAAGGTATATGTGTGTAAGCCGTCCAAGGCGATTCGGAAAGTCAATGGCCATGGATATGCTTTCAGCATATTATGGTCGAAAGACTGATGCAGAAAATTTATTTAAAGGCCTTAAAATAAGTCATGATGAGTCGTATGACAGACATATTAACAAGTATGATGTACTCAAAATTAATATGCAGGACTTTTTGAGTGTTACACACAGTGTTGATGATATGCTTAAAATGTTGTGCGAATACATTACGGATGATTTTTCAATAGAGTGTAAGGATATTATTTTTCGGGACAAGTCAAATATTGTGAGAGTAATGCAGGATGTTTTTATGTCTACAGGCAGGCCGTTTGTGATTCTTATTGATGAATGGGATTGTCTGTTTAGAGAATTTACGCAGGATAAAGAAGCGCAGAAGAAATACCTTGATTTTTTGAGAGGCTGGCTTAAGGATAAAGACTATATAGCGCTTGCATACATGACAGGTATACTGCCGATTAAAAAATATGGTTCACATTCTGCTCTTAATATGTTCACGGAATATTCCATGACAGATATGGGAGCTTTGGCAGAGTACTTTGGCTTTACAGATGATGAGGTCAGAGAATTGTGTGACAGATATGATATGGACTTTGAAGAGGCAAGGGCATGGTACAATGGATATAAGCTCGTGTCCCATAGCAAATATGGAGTAAAGAAATATGCGATGTACAGTCCGAAGTCTGTAGTAGAAGCCATGCTAAAGCATAAATTTGGTACTTATTGGAATCAGACTGAAACTTACGAGGCTCTCAAGGTTTATATTCAAATGAATATGGATGGTCTAAAAGATGCCGTGATTAAAATGCTTGCCGGTGAAAGTGAGAAAATAAATACAGGCACATTTGAAAATGACATGACATCATTTGCCACAAAGGATGATGTGCTTACACTTTTAGTACATCTTGGCTACCTGACATATGATAGTGAGACGGAAGAGGTTTCAATTCCAAATCGAGAGGTGTCAAAGGAATATCTTAATGCAATTAGTACAATGGATTGGGATGAAGTATCAAAATCAATAAAAGCATCACAAAAATTGCTTGAGAGTTTGTGGAATATGAATGGTGCTGCGGTTGCTGACGGAATTGATAAGGCACATAATGAGATATCTATTTTACGGTATAATGATGAGAATTCTTTAAGCTGTACAATTAATTTGGCATTTTATTCGGCCAGGGAGTATTACTCAATAGTTCGTGAATTACCAACAGGAAAAGGCTTTGCTGATGTATGCTTTATTCCAAGAGTGAGTCATTTGGATAAGCCGGCAGTTGTTATTGAATTGAAATATGATAAGAATGTTGATGGCGCCATTTCACAGATAAAGTCGAGACAGTATGTGGAAGCCTTGAAGGATTATAAGGGTAATTTGCTTCTTGTTGGAATAAATTACGATAAAAAGACAAAAGAACATCAATGTGTGATTGAAAAATGGAAGCTGTAAAGGTGAAATTAGCAGGGAGTATAGCAACAATTAATGCTATACTCCCTGCTATTATATTTTTGGTTGCAAGAATTTAGTTTATGCTATAAAATATTTATAACTGTATGCAGATATTTAATAATCACAATATCTGTCTGTATAATAAAATACGCATAAAGAGGACGAAAGAATGATCAACAAATTAGTAGACAAAATCAAGAAAACAAACGCACCTATCGTAGTAGGTCTCGACCCGATGCTTTCATATGTGCCTGAGCATATCACAAAGAAGGCATTTGATGAGCTTGGAGAGACACCGGCCGGTGCAGCGGAGGCTATCTGGCAGTACAACAAGGCTATTGTGGATGCCACATATGACCTGATTCCGGCTGTAAAGCCACAGATTGCCATGTATGAGCAGTTTGGAGTGGAGGGCCTTAAGGCATTCCAGAAGACAGTGGATTACTGTCACGAGAAGGATCTCGTGGTTATCGGAGATGTAAAGCGTGGAGATATCGGCTCAACATCGGCTGCATACGCCACAGGACATCTCGGAAAGGTACAGATCGGCAGCAAGAGCTATTCTACCTTTGATGAGGATTTTGCCACTGTCAATCCATACCTTGGAACAGACGGTATCAAGCCATTCGTAGATGTATGCAAGGAGGAGAAGAAGGGTATCTTCATTCTTGTAAAGACATCTAATCCATCAAGTGGAGAGTTTCAGGACCGTATGATTGACGGACGCCCATTATATGAGTGGGTAGGCGAGAAGGTTGCAGAGTGGGGAGCTGACTGCATGGGTGATTCATACAGCTATGTAGGTGCGGTTGTCGGTGCAACATACCCTGAGCAGGGTAAGATTCTTCGTAAGGTAATGCCAAAGAGCTTCATCCTCGTACCGGGCTACGGCGCACAGGGAGGCAAGGGGGCAGACCTTGTTCATTTCTTCAATGAGGACGGACTTGGTGCAATTGTCAATTCATCACGTGGAATCATCTGCGCATACAAGCAGGATAAGTACAAGGATATGGGCATCACAGCAGAGAATTTTGCAGATGCATCACGCAAGGCTGTTGAGGATATGATTGAGGATATCTCAGGAGCACTTGCAAATCGTTAATAAGTTATTCAGAAATTCAGAAAGCTTAAATATATTAACAAATGAAACCAGGGAGATAAAATGGCAGAGAAATTTGAGGAGATTGCAGTTGTAGTTGACCAGAGCTCACTCGGCAATGGCATCTACGACATCACACTTAAGACAGACAAAATTGCAAAGGCAGCAAAGGCGGGACAGTTTGTATCGGTTTACTCAAACGACAAGAGTAAGCTGCTTCCGCGTCCGATAAGCCTTTGCGGCATAAACAGAGATGATGACACCATTCGTCTTGTGTACCGTGTGACAGGTGAAGGCACGGGAACAGAGGAATTTTCAAAGCTTGTCAGGGGCGATAAGGTAAGGATTTTAGGACCTCTTGGAAACGGCTTTACAGTGCAGCCGGGAAAGAAGGCATTTCTTATCGGCGGAGGAATCGGAGTGCCGCCTATGCTGCAGCTTGCCAAGGATATAAATGCAGGCATTGTGCAGACATCAGGTGAAGAAAAAAATTCGGGACAGGCAGCAATGGAAGGTGCAGAAATTAAAACAGCAGTATGCGATATGAATATCGTCATGGGCTATCGCGATGAGAATACCTTCCTGCTCGATGAGTTTAAGGAACAGGCAGCTTCCTTTGTAGCTACAGAGGACGGCAGTGTCGGCACAAAGGGCAATGTCATTGATGCAATAAAGGAGAATGCTCTTGAGGCAGACGTGATTTATGCATGTGGACCTATGCCTATGCTTCGTGCACTCAAGGCTTACGCTGCAGAGCATGATATGGACTGCTTTGTATCAATGGAGGAGCGCATGGCATGTGGAATCGGTGCATGTCTTGCCTGCGTATGCAAGACAAAGGACAAGGATGCCCACAGCAATGTAAACAACAAGCGTATATGCAAAGAGGGTCCTGTTTTTGATGCGAAGGAGGTGGAGCTGTAATGAGCAATATGTCAGTAAAGGTGGCCGGCGTTGAGTGGAAAAATCCTGTTACAGTTGCATCCGGCACATTCGGCTCAGGCGCAGAGTACAGCGAGTTTGTTGATTTAAACAGACTTGGTGCAGTCACCACAAAGGGTGTTGCGAATAAGCCGTGGGAGGGTAATCCCACACCGAGAGTAGCTGAGGTGTACGGCGGCATGCTCAATGCAGTCGGACTTCAAAATCCAGGCATCGAGCTTTTCTTAAAGAGGGATATTCCTTTTTTAAAGCAGTTTGACACAAGGATTGTGGTAAATGTCTGCGGTCATTCGCTTGACGAGTATCTTGATGTGGTAAAGCGTCTTGCAGACGAGCCTATTGATATGATGGAAATAAATATCTCATGCCCGAATGTAAAGGAGGGCGGAATTGCCTTCGGAACAGATCCAAAGGGGGTTGAGACCATCACAAGCGAGATTAAAAAATATGCAAAGCAGCCTGTTATCATGAAGCTTTCTCCGAATGTCACAAGCATTGCAGAGATAGCAAGGGCAGCAGAGGCAGGCGGAGCTGATGCGGTTTCACTCATCAATACCATAACCGGCATGAAGATTGATATAAACAGAAGAAGCTTTGTGCTGGCAAACAAGACAGGCGGCATGAGCGGTCCGGCTGTGCATCCGGTTGCAGTGCGCATGGTTTACGAGACAGCACATGCAGTCAATATCCCGATTATCGGAATGGGCGGTATCACAAATGCTGCCGATGCCATAGAGATGATACTTGCCGGAGCTACGGCAGTTTCAGTCGGCACAGCAAACTTTGTGAATCCAAAGACCACAGAGCAGATAGTGGATGGCATCGCAGAGTACATGGACAGGTATGGAGTTAAGGATATTTCAGAGCTTGTCGGTGCGGTTGACAGATAGAGCATAAGGGATAGACGGAGGAGAAAATAATGATTCTGGCAGTAAAATACGTGCCTGCTATGTATGCCACAGTCTGGGCGCTTGTTCCACCTGTTGTGGCTATAGTTCTGGCACTTATTACAAAGGAGGTCTACAGCTCATTATTCGTCGGAATAGTGATCGGCGGACTGTTTTATGGAAATGTATTTCAGTCTGGTTTTTCGGCTGAGAGATCAGTGCTTCACATATTCGAGGACGGACTTGTCGGAGTGCTATCGGATTCGTACAATGTGGGAATACTGATATTTTTAGTCGTGCTCGGTGTCATGGTGAGCATGATGAACAAGGCAGGCGGCTCGGCGGCCTTTGGAGAATGGGCGAGTGAGCACATAAAGACAAGGATCGGTGCCCAGCTTGCAGCTATAATGCTTGGAGTGCTCATATTTATAGATGATTACTTCAACTGTCTGACAGTGGGAAGTGTGATGCGTCCTGTCACCGACAAGCATCAGGTTTCCAGAGCAAAGCTTGCATATCTGATAGATGCCACAGCAGCGCCTGTGTGCATCATCGCACCTATATCATCGTGGGCAGCCGCAGTCACAGGCTTTGTAAAGGGAGAGGATGGCTTTTCTATTTTCATAAAGGCCATTCCGTACAATTACTATGCGCTCTTTACCATTGTCGCCATGGTGACACTTGTTATCTTGCAGGTGGATTTCGGTCCGATGGCAAAGCATGAAGCCAATGCCCAAAAGGGCGATTTATTTACCACAGGAGACAGACCTTATGCAGAGTCAAAGCAGGATGTGATAAAGGGCAAGGGAAAGGTTATAGACCTTGTATTTCCTATACTGGTGCTCATAATAAGCTGCATCATAGGAATGATATACACAGGAGGCTTTTTTGACGGAAAAGGCTTTGTCGATGCGTTTGCAGGCAGCGATGCGTCGATTGGTCTTATGCTTGGAAGCTTTTTTGCACTGATAATCACCATATGCTTTTACTCAATCAGAAGGGTGCTAAGCTTTACGGATTGCTGTAATTCAATCCCTGAGGGCTTTAAGGCGATGGTACCTGCAATACTTATACTGACCTTTGCATGGACACTAAAGACCATGACAGAAAGCCTTGGCGCCAAGGAATTTGTCGCAGGCTTAGTGGGAGGCGTATCGGGACCACTCCTTGGACTGTTTCCTGCAATCATATTCCTGGTGGGAGCCTTCCTTGCCTTTGCAACAGGAACCTCATGGGGCACATTCGGTATACTCATACCGATAGTAGTAAACATCTTCTCAGGCACAAACCATACGATGATGATTATCTCAATCTCAGCGTGCATGGCAGGTGCAGTATGCGGAGACCACTGCTCACCGATATCCGATACCACCATCATGGCATCGGCAGGAGCCCAGTGCAACCACATGAACCATGTGTCCACACAGCTTCCGTACGCAGTGCTTGTGGCAGCCATATCATGCCTGACCTACATCATAGCAGGCTTTGTCAGAAATCCTGTAGTACCTTTTATCATAGGAGTGCTTATCCTGATTGGAACCTTTGTCGGAATCAAGTATATTACGAGAACCGATAAAGCAAATGAACAGGCGGAGTAGCCAAAGGGAGACCAAAAAGAGTTCTATTTTTCACAGACTTTGTGTCTGCGAATGATAGAACTCTTTTTTTATGGTAAGTTCGATACCGGACGGACGCCTGTGCAGTCGTCTGGTTGCTATCAATAAAATTTATAGCCCGCTAACAAATATTAATAACCCTAATTACATTTACAAAAATATCAATTAGTGGTAACATATCAATAACTTAGAAATTATATTTGAATGGTAGGAAATCCCAGTCATACAAACTAAGCTCAAACTCATAACATACTCAAAACAAACATTAACAAAAAAGAGGTAATATCAATGGCAAAAATTGCAAAGCAGCTCACTGAGCTGATAGGTCACACTCCGCTTCTGGAGCTGACCAATTATGAAAAAGCCCTTGGGCTTGAAGCAAAAATCATAGCAAAGCTGGAGTATTTCAATCCACTTGGAAGTGTAAAGGACAGGGTGGCGGCAGCTATGATAGAACAGGGCATAAAGGATGGAAAGATAAATCAGGACACAATAATCATAGAGCCGACAAGTGGCAATACCGGAATCGGACTTGCATTTGTGGCAGCCTCAAAGGGACTTCACCTGATACTTATAATGCCTGATACCATGAGCGTTGAGAGAAGAAAAATCGTCACAGCGCTTGGCGCAGAGATAAAGCTCACACCGGGGCGTGAGGGCATGAAGGGTGCAATCGATGAGGCGCAGAGACTTAAAGAGCATTATGGCAATGCCTTTATTCCACAGCAGTTTGAGAATCAGGCCAATCCGGATATCCACAGAGCTACAACCGCTCAGGAAATCTGGGAGGATACAGATGGAAAGGTAGATATCTTTGTATCATCTGTCGGAACAGGCGGCACCTGTACAGGCACCGGGCTTGGATTAAGAGACCATAATCCTGATGTAAGGATAGTAGCTGTTGAACCAAAGAGCTCACCGGTACTCTCAGGCGGAAGACCGGGGCCTCACAAGATACAGGGAATCGGTGCAGGATTTATTCCAAAGGTCATGCGCATGGATATAGTGGATGAGGTGATTCCGGTGGAGAATGAGGCCGCTTTTGACAAGGCAAGAGAGGTTGCAAAGAGCGACGGACTTCTCGTTGGCATATCCTCAGGAGCAGCAATATATGCGGCAACAGAGCTTGCGAAAAGACCTGAGAACAAGGGAAAGAATATCGTGGTGCTGCTTCCGGATACAGGAGAAAGATATCTGTCCACACCGCTTTTTACAGTAAACTAATGGCATATAAACTGACGGCATAAGCTTGCTTTGCCGGAAACTGTAACATGAAAAATGAGAAACATACATGAGAAACATACATAAATATACGGCAGCCCTGCTGTCGACAGTGATGATTCTGTCACTTCTTCTGACAGGCTGCTCAGGCAGGAAGGATGACGGAACAGTCACCATAACCAATGTGTCGTATGATCCGACACGAGAGTTTTACGAGAAATACAACAAAATATTCGAGTCTTACTATGAGAGCGAGCACGGTAAAAAGATAAATGTGATTCAGTCACATGGCGGCTCGGGAGCACAGGCGCGCTCGGTTGTGGAGGGCTGTAATGCAGATGTTGTCACACTGGCACTTGAGCATGACATAGACCTGATACGAAATACCGGTTTAATTGATAAGGGCTGGATTGATGAGTTTTCTGACAGCTCGGCACCATACACATCAACAATCGTTTTACTTGTAAGAAAGGGCAATCCAAAGCATATAAGTGACTGGGATGACCTGGTGAAAAAGAATGTGGATGTGATTACGCCTGATCCAAAGAGTAGTGGCGGAGCCTGCTGGAATTTTCTTGCAGCGCTAAGCTATGCGAAGACAAATTATGACAGCCTGAAGGAACAGAAATCGTTTATGAAGAAGCTGTATGAAAATGTCACAATTATGGATTCGGGTGCGAGAGGCTCAACAACCACATTTGTGGAAAACGGTCAGGGAGATGTACTCATAGCGTGGGAAAACGAGGCACTTACGACCATGGATTCATATCCGGGCAAGTATGAGATAGTGAATCCGTCCGTCAGCATCTTAGCACAGCCCTCTGTTGCTATTGTGGATGACAATGCAAAGAGCAACGGAACACAAGAGGTAAGCAAAGAATACCTACAGTATCTCTATAGTGATGAGGCACAGCAGCTGATTGGCGAAAGCGGCTACAGACCAACCAATCAGGATATATTAAACCGGTTTTCCGACAAGTTTGATTTAAATATCAGGCTTTGGAGCATAGAGGATTACGGCGGATGGAATGAAGCCTACAAGACATATTTCGATGATGGAGCAATGTTCGATGAAATATACGGCAACTGATAAAACAGCAAAAGAGAAAACTAAATCAAAGAACATAAAGACCAGAGTCATACCGGGATACCATCTTTCGCTTGGAATAGTGGTCACGATGCTTTCAGTCATCGTTCTCATTCCGTTAGCATCAGTGCTTGTGTATTCGCTAAAGATATCGCCGGGCGATTTTGTGGCACTTATCATGAAGGAGAATGTGAGGAATGCCTTTATCACAAGCATCACCTCATCATTTATCGCAGCAATTGTAAATGTGGTATTTGGACTCATCGTGGCATGGACGCTTGTGAAGTACGATTTTCCCGGGAAATGGCTGCTTGACGGACTTATAGAGCTTCCGTTTGCACTGCCGACAGCGGTTGCGGGCATCACGCTCTCAAAGCTGTACTCAGGCACAGGCTTTTTGGGTAAAGGCCTTGGCAAGCTTGGAATAGATGTAGCTTACACACAGGCAGGAATAGTTGTGGCACTTGTTTTTGTAGGCATTCCCTTCGTAATAAGAGCTGTACAGCCGGTGCTTGAAAAGATGGATAATACATATGAGGAGGCCGCATATATGCTTGGCGCCACACCCTCTAAGACATTTTTTAAGATAATACTTCCGGAGCTTCGCCCGGCACTCTTAACAGGCTTTGGTCTTGCCTTTGCCAGAGGCATAGGAGAGTACGGAAGCGTCATCTACATATCAGGCAACAGTGCAAGGCACAGGACGCAGGTGGTATCATACGTCATCATGCAGAAGCTTAGCTATATAGATTATGCTGGCGCGACTGCCATAGCACTTGTGATGCTTGTCATATCATTTTTACTGCTGCTTTTTGTAAACATAGTGCAGGTTAAACAGTCACAGCGCACTAATTTGTTGTAGAAGGCCGCATATAAATTAAATGCGATGCACACAAACAGGAAAGGAGCACAATGCGATGACCGAACAGGTAAAGCTTGAAAGAAGAAAAAAGATCACAAAGATAATACTCGTCACTGTCACGGTGCTCTTCATATTTGTCATGCTTATAGTTCCGCTTTTTTCTGTGATGGCAAGTGCCTTAAAGGAGGGGCTTGGATTCTATATGAAAGCTATCTCAACAAGCTACGTGCTTTCAGCACTCAAGGTGACTTTGATAGCAACAGTTTTTGCGGTAGTTATCAACACCTTTTTTGGAATATGGACAGCGTGGCTGTTGACCAGGTTTTCGTTTAAAGGAAAGCAGGTGCTTGCAACACTTATTGATATACCGTTTTCTATTTCTCCGGTCATCGTAGGACTTGCGTATCTTATGACCTTCGGACGGCTTGGGTGGTTTTATCCGGTTATCAGATGGTTCAATGAGATATTCGGCACGAATGTGAGAATCACCTTTGCAATACCGGGAGTTGTGCTTGCTACGATATTTGTCACGTTTCCGTATGTGTCAAGGGAAATTATACCGGTGCTCAATGCAGAGGGAAAGGATGAGGAAGAAGCCGCAGCGCTGATGGGAGCATCCGGCTTTACGATATTTCGGAAAATAACACTTCCGCAGATGAAGTGGAGCCTGATTTATGGAATCATACTTTGTACGGCGAGAGCCCTCGGCGAGTTCGGTGCGGTAAATGCGCTCTCGAAGACAAGAGGCGAGACATTTACACTGCCGCTTGAGATTGATGCCTTGTATATGTCGGGCACAGACAGCTCGATAACATCGGCATTTGCTGTATCATCCATATTATTGATTATTGCATTAATCATTCTTTTTGCAAGAAATATAGTTGAACGCAAATTTAAGAAATTACACTGAGATTTATGGGAAATATGATTTACACTAATGAAATTTGTTACTGCTTACACACCGATGTGGCAGACAGCTATAGAGTTGCTGTACTAAGAAAGCAGGAAGGAGATAACGTATATGTACGTTGAGATGAAAAATATATACAAAAAATACGGAGACTTCCTGGCATCCGATAATGTGAGCTTTGGAGTGGAAAAGGGAAAGCTTGTGGCGCTGCTTGGTCCGTCAGGCAGTGGCAAGACAACACTTCTTCGTATGATAGCAGGGCTTGAGACACCAAATTCCGGTGACATATATATAGATGGAAAGCGAGTGAATGATATTCCGGCCTCGAAGAGAGGCATAGGCTTTGTGTTTCAGAACTATGCGCTGTTTAGATACATGACAATATACGACAATGTGGCATTTGGGCTGGAGCTTCAGAAGATGCCGAAAAAGCTCATAAAGGAGCGTGTTACCAAGCTTCTTGAGATGACAGGCTTATCGGGGCTTGAAAAGAGATATCCGAACCAGCTTTCCGGAGGACAGCGTCAGAGAGTGGCATTTGCAAGGGCGCTGGCGCCGAATCCACAGGTGCTTTTACTGGATGAGCCATTTGCCGCGATAGATGCAAAGGTGCGAGGTGAGCTTCGTACATGGCTTAAGGAGCTGGTCGAAAAGCTTGGAATCACAAGCATTTTCGTCACACATGACCAGGATGAGGCTGTTGAGGTGGCAGATGAAATCATTATCACAAACCACGGCACGATAGAGCAAATGGGTACACCTCTTGAGATATACAAGTCGCCTGATACACCTTTTGTGGCGCAGTTTATAGGACACACCACAGTTGTTGAAAACTATGACAGGCTAAAGGGCTTTGACAGGATAGAAAATGCCGACAAGGCGGTAATCAGACCTGAGTTTATCAAGATATCAAAGAGTGGCAACTTAGACCGTTATCAGTCAGCGGCAGAGGAGGGCATTGTTACAGATGTGGTATTCAGAGGAAACAGGATGGATATCACAGTCAGCATAAACGGCATCGAGGTGGTCGGCGAGCGCTCACTTGAAAAGGACCTGATAGCAGTCGGCGAGAAAGTACATGTGCTGATTTACAGGCTGTATATATTTGATGAAGAGAAAACATACCTGATGGAAAACAGCGAGATGCAGGAGCAGGATGTATTCTACATTTAGATATAGGAATAGTCTAAAGCTTGTGATTGAAAGAGGAAGCAGAGGGAGATAAATGAAGATAGAAAACAAAAAAATCCTACACACGGACATCCTCATAATAGGAGGTGGCACGGCGGGCTGTTATGCAGCGCTCACCATCCGTGAGAAATCGGATTATTCGATTATAATTGCAGAGAAAGCGAACATAAAGCGAAGCGGATGCCTTGCAGCAGGTGTCAATGCGATAAATGCATACATAGTAAAGGGCAGAAAGCCTGAGGACTATGTAGACTACGCAAAAAAGGATGCTGACGGCATAGTAAGGGAAGACTTACTCATGACTATGTCAGAGGGCTTAAACCGTGTGACGGACAAGATGGAAAAGCTTGGACTTGTCATATTGAAGGATGAAAACGGTGAGTATGTAGCAAGAGGAAACCGAAATATCAAGATAAACGGCGAGAACATGAAGCCGCTTTTGGCAGAAGCTGTATCAAAGCTTAATGACTGTACAGTGATAAACAGAATAAATATCACGGACTATATAGTTGAGAACAACACCATAAAGGGTGCATACGGATTTTCAATCGAGGATGCTACAGCCTATGAAATCAGGGCTAAAAAGGTGCTCTGTGCCACAGGCGGAGCAGCCGGTTTATACAGACCAAACAATCCGGGCTTTTCAAGGCACAAGATGTGGTATCCGCCGTTTAATACAGGTGCCGGATATGCGATGGGCATAAGAAGCGGAGCTGAGATGACCACCTTTGAGATGAGATTTATCGCACTCAGATGCAAGGACACCATCGCACCGACAGGAACAATTGCACAGGGAGTCGGAGCAAAGCAGGTCAATTCTCTTGGAGAGGTTTACGAGACAAAATACGGCCTTACCACATCAGAGCGTGTATACGGAACGGTCATGGAAAATCTCGAGGGAAGAGGTCCTTGCTACTTAAGGACAGAGGGCATCTCTCCACAGCAGGATGAGTCATTAAGAAAGGCATATCTCAACATGGCACCGAGTCAGACACTCAAGTGGGTGGAGGCAGGTAAGAATCCAAGTGAACAGAATGTGGAGATAGAGGGCACAGAGCCGTATATCGTAGGCGGGCATACAGCAAGCGGCTACTGGGTTAATACCGAGCGTGAGACTACAATCCACGGACTTTATGCTGCTGGAGATGTGGCAGGAGGATGTCCACAGAAATACGTTACAGGAGCTATGGTAGAGGGTGAAATCGCTGCGATAGATATGGTTTCAAAGCTTGATGCAGATACCTCAGACGGAAGTCCTGACACATCGGCATTTGATGAGAAAAAGGAGCTTGACGCAAAAGCTTCAGAGTACGACCATTTCCTCACTGAAAGGTCTCAGATGTTTACAACAGAGGCTATCGAGGAAGCCATGCAGAAGGTCATGGACAACTACGCAGGCGGTATTTCCACACATTATCAGTTCAACGGCAAGCAGCTTGCGCTGGCAAAGGAAAAGATAAATCATCTGATAGAGCTGACCGGTGATTTGTATGCATCGGATATGCATGAGCTTATGTTCATATATGAGCTTAAGGAGAGGCTTACGGTATGTCTTTCGGTCATAGCACATCTTGGTGCAAGAAAGGAGACCAGATGGCACAGCTTTGCCGAGAATCTGGATTATCCCGACAAGAGTGATGACTGGATGAAATACGTCAATTCCAGATACGAAAACGGGCAGCTTCACATGATTTACAGAGAGCTTGTCGGAAGGGAGGCGCGTTATGAGCATAATGATTGATAAAGCAAAGTGTAAGGGCTGTGGCATGTGTACAAGTGTATGCCCCGGAAGCCTGATATATCAGGACTCAGAGCAAAAAGCCTTTATCAAATATCCTAAGGACTGCTGGGGCTGTGCCTCATGCATCAAGGAATGTCATTTTGGCGCTATTGCTCTTTATCTTGGAGCAGACATAGGAGGCATGGGAAGTCTTATGACAGTAAAAAGCACACCGGACACGCTGACATGGGATATCAAAAAGCGCGACGGAAGCAAGGAAGAGATTCTTATCAACAAGAAGGAATCCAATAAATATTAAAGAAAAGGATGGTAACAGACATGGGTGAATTATCACATCTTGACGAACTCGAAGCAGAGGCAATATACATAATACGTGAAGTAGCCGCAGAGTGCGAGAAGCCGGTTATGTTGTACTCAATTGGAAAGGACAGCTCGGTAATGCTTCATCTTGCAATGAAGGCATTTTATCCGGAGAAGCCGCCATTTCCGTTTTTACATGTAAATACAACCTGGAAATTCCATGAGATGATAGAATTCAGAGATCGCATTGCTAAGGAAAAGGGCATTGAGATGCTTGAATATATAAATCAGGATGGCGTAAAGCAGGGCATCAATCCATTTGACCACGGCTCAGCATACACAGATATCATGAAGACACAGGCGCTCAAGCAGGCGCTTGACAAATACGGCAGCGTTTGGCGGCGGCCGAAGAGACGAGGAGAAATCAAGAGCCAAGGAGCGAATCTTCTCCTTCAGAAATGAAAACCACGCATGGGATCCAAAGAACCAGCGCCCGGAGATGTGGAAGCTCTACAACTCCAGAATCAAAAAGGGCCAGGAGGTGCGAGTTTTCCCACTGTCAAACTGGACAGAGAAGGATATCTGGCAGTATATAAAGAGAGAGAATATCGAGATTCCTTCACTTTACTTTGCAAAGGAAAGACCTGTTGTATACAGAGACGGCAACATCATCATGGTAGATGACGACAGAATGAAGCTTCGTCCGGGTGAGAAAATCCAGATGAAGAGTGTACGTTTCAGAACTCTCGGCTGCTATCCACTGACAGGTGGTGTGGAGTCGACAGCGGATACACTTGATGAGATTATTGATGAGACACTCAGTGCTGTTTCCTCAGAGAGAACCACCCGTGTCATAGACAACGAGGCGGCAGGCAGCATGGAAAGAAGAAAGAGGGAGGGATATTTCTAAAATGAGCGGATTACTTAAATTTATTACATGCGGAAGCGTGGACGACGGAAAATCAACTCTGATCGGACATATATTATACGATTCAAAGCTGCTCTATGCAGATCAGGAAAAGGCATTGGAGCTTGACAGTAAGGTCGGAAGCCGTGGCGGCGCCATCGACTATTCACTCCTCCTCGACGGACTGATGGCAGAGAGAGAGCAGGGAATCACAATCGATGTGGCTTATCGTTACTTCACAACAGATAAGAGAAGCTTTATCGTGGCAGATACACCGGGCCATGAGGAGTACACAAGAAACATGGCTGTAGGTGCATCCTTTGCAGACCTTGCGGTAATTTTAATAGATGCAAAGCAGGGCGTATTGATTCAGACAAGAAGACACGCAAGAATCTGCGCGCTCATGGGAATCAACTACTTTGTATTTGCTGTAAACAAGATGGATCTTGTAGGCTACGACGAGAAGCGTTTCGATGAAATCACAAAGCAGATTATTGAGCTTACAAAGGAGCTTGAACTCAAAAATGTAGTAATAATTCCTGTTTCTGCAACAGAGGGTGACAATGTCACAACAAAGTCTGAGAATATCCCATGGTACAAGGGACCTGCTCTTTTATCATACCTTGAGGATGTTGACATAAAGGATGAGAACGAGGAAGAGGGCTTTTACATGCCTGTACAGAGAGTCTGCCGTCCTGACCACACCTTCCGTGGATTCCAGGGCCAGATAGAGGCCGGAGAGGTAAAGGTGGGCGATGAAATCACCACACTGCCGAGCAATGAGACAGCCCATGTAAAGAGCATCCATGTGGGTGATAAGCTAAGCGATAGCGCATTTACAGGCCAGCCGGTTACAATCCAGCTCGACAGAGAGGTGGACGTATCAAGAGGCTGCGTGCTCACAATCGGTTCAGGAGCAAAGGTTGCGTCATCCATCACAGCTACAATACTCTGGATGGATGATGATGAGCTCTTTAAGGGAAAGAATTTCTTCTTCAAGCTAGGTACCAAGTCAATACCGGGCATCGTAACAGAGATAGAGCATACTATCGACGTAAACACAGGTGAGGAAAAGCCTGCCGACAAGCTTAAAAAGAACGAGATAGCAGTTGTAAAGATTGCATTCTCGGACAAGATAGTCTGCGATAAGTTCAAAAATCACAAGACACTCGGTGAGTTCATCTTAATCGACCGTGTGACGGATATGACATCTGCTTGTGGTGTGGTTGAAGAGGTACACACAGAGGAAAGCGGCCTCTATGAGGGTAGAGTAGACAGAAACGTAAGAGCTGCAATCAAGGGTCAGAAGGCAATCACCGCCGTATTCGTAGACGGAGTGGATGGTGTAAACCGCGGCTTTGTGGAGGATGTCGAGAAAGCCTTAAATATAGACGGACGCCATACTTATCTCTACGCACCAAAGGAGGGTGAGGACTTCGTAAATGTAGTAAAGCATCTAAGCCATGCCGGAATACTCGTACTTCTGCTCATCAGCCAAAAGCAGGAGAAGGAGCTTGCAGCCGACAAAGTTGAGTTCACAAAGGACTGGAACAAAAACGGCAGAGATGTGGACAAGGCAGCGGAGTTTATCAAAAAGCAGTCGGTATATGACGGCGTGATCGTAAACACAAGTGAGTATATCTAATTAAAAAAGGGTACTTGATTTCTCAAGTACCCTCATGTATAATCTACTTAGAAAGTGAATCGGATATGACTCCGATTTGCCCTCAGTGCTAAAATGTTATAAGAATAGCATCCTAAACTTTGGACGGTGTGGGATGCTATTTCTTTTTATTATTATGATTGTCTATGTATGACAGAGCCGCAAATATGACGAGTAGAAGTGTTAATACATTATCTAAACTCATAGGGCATCACCCTCCTTATGTAATACTAGAGGGCATCTAACAATCGGAAAATCACATCCAACTTTCTGTTCAATTACATGGGCAATTATATCATATATAAAACAAATGTTCAATAATCCCCCACCAATTTCTACATTGAAAAGCACGCCCCAATGTGATAAAATTGACACAGATAATTTATAGAAAACACACAGGAGGATTAACATACAATGGAAAGCTACAAGAGCGAATTTATAGACTTTATGGTGGAGAGTGACGTGCTGAAATTCGGTGATTTCACATTAAAGAGCGGCCGTAAATCACCATTTTTCATGAACGCGGGAGCATATGTGACAGGCTCACAGCTTAAGAGACTCGGAGAGTACTACGCAAAGGCTATCCATGCAAACTACGGAGATGACTTTGATGTATTATTCGGACCTGCATACAAGGGAATTCCGCTTGCAGTGGTAACAGCTATCGCATACCATGAGCTCTATGGCAAAGAGGTGCGTTACTGCTCGGACAGAAAAGAAGCAAAGGATCACGGTGCAGACAAGGGAGGTTTCCTTGGAAGCAAGCTTAAGGATGGCGACAGAGTAGTCATGATAGAGGATGTCACCACATCAGGAAAATCAATGGAGGAGACAGTACCAAAGGTAAGAGAGGCTGCTGATGTTACAATCGTAGGCCTTATGGTGAGCCTTAACAGAATGGAAGTCGGACAGGGCGGCAAGGTGAGCGCACTCGACGAAATCCATGAGAAGTACGGCTTTGAGGGCAAGGCAATCGTCACAATGGCAGAGGTCACAGAGTATCTCTACAACAGAGAGCATGATGGCAGAGTAGTCATTGATGACACAATCAAAGCAGCAATAGACGAGTACTATAAGCAGTACGGCTGCAAATAGGAGAATATAAATTGCATAGCAAAAGAAAACGTAACAGGTATAAGTTTACGGAAAAGAAGCAATCTAAGAAGGGGATAGCTGCACTTGTTGTGGCTATCCTCATAGAGATTATATATATAGTTTTTTTGAATACAGCAATCAGAACAAATGGCGGATTATCCATGTATTTTGGAAGCGTCGGAATACTGATGTTAGGCGCATCAATAGCCGATTTTGTATTTGCTGTCAGCAGTCTTTTTGATGAAAAAGCATTCATGACATTTCCGAGGTTAGCAGTGTTTTTTGCGCTTATCACAGTGATTAGCTGGGGTGGAACGTATGTTGTTGGCTTTATAATTTAGTGCATTTGTAACTATTCAGTACAGAAATATGCGGTACCGCATATTTCGTAAGAAAACGTATATTATGTAGGAGCAAGCGCCCATCAGCGCAGCTGATTCTAATGTGCTTGCGGCTCGCAACTGTGAAGGTGCTGAACAGTTACGTGCATTATATCAATAGTGCGATAAAACTGTCATGAACATTTGAATTATAAAATAGAAAGATTATAGGGATATATGAGTTATAAAGAGATTTATGAGCTCTCCAATGAGCTTTACGCAGAGCGATTAGAGCTTGTGGAGGAGCGTATAGAGCAGATCGTCAGAGAACCTGCGATAGAGCCGGCTTTTGCAGATTATTTCAGAAGTGCGGCAAAGTGCATCAACACTATTAAAAATCATAGTGCAGATAAGGAATTTAACGATTTATTCTATTCACAGTTTGATAAAGAAAATTACGAGAAAAGCTATGCCAACCCGGCATACGCCGTAAAGGTGCTCGGAGATGAGTATGGTCAGCTTTTATCGGCTGTATATGCAAAAATTGCCGGAAGCATCACGCATATCTTTCAGGGAGATATAAAATATCTCTGCATTTATGCAGAGCTTATTGTAGAGCTTTACAATTATTTTGAGAATGCCAATGAGCTGAGTCCTGATGAGATAAGGGGCTGTATATATTCGTTCATGCATGATTATGAGGAGATTTTTGCAGAGGATGACAACAGAGCACTTCTTGACCCGGCATATGATTACTATACAGAGATTGTAAATGAGGCAGATTTGTCAAATGATGATTATCTGTATTCTTACGGACTGTATGTCGGAGAGAATGAGCGCGCCGGCAGAGCACATCTGGCTTCATTTTCAGATGAGGAGATACAGGCCATGGCAGATACCTATACAGAAGGATACCGCATTGGCTTTATTACCTGCAACAAGGATATCTCAAAGAAGTCGGTGGTTCAGGTGCTTTATCCGCTTGGCTTTGAGCGTATGATAAGAGCAGCGTTAAAGAATTTCGAGAAAATGGGTATGAAGCCTGCCATGAGGCCGTTTTCCACATCGGTAAACAAGCAGTTTGACTATGACCACAAGGAAGATATGGCTCTGTGGCTTGACAAGGCATATGTGGAGTACCGCCTTGAGTGCATGCACAATGCACTTGAGAGAATGAAGGATGTAGCATGTAAATGTGGAGGACCTGCTGTCATAGAGATATTTGGCGAGGAGCCGTTTGCTCCGGTTTCAAAGAAGGAGGCTGCGCACTTTAACGATGAGCAGCAGAAGCTTGTAGTCCATATGACAGGTGTGCGTTCACGGTATATGAACAGCTATATACACAGCGAGGACAGAAGCTTTACTATTATTGCCTATCCGTGTGCTGCAATCGGATCTGATTATAAGGAGATTTTTACGGAAACTGTAAAGATTAATACGCTTGATTATGCACTCTACAGGGATATGCAGCAGAAAATCATAGATGTGCTCGATACGGCAGACAGGGTGCATATCGTCGGTACAAACGGCAACAGGACAGATTTGTATGTCAAGATTCATGAGCTTAAGGAGCCTTCAAAGGAGACAGCCTTTGAAAACTGTGTGGCTGATGTAAATATCCCTGTCGGAGAGGTGTTTACTTCACCGGTGTTAGAGGGTACAAACGGCAAGCTGCATGTCAGTCAGGTATATCTTAATGAGCTTAATTTCCTTAATCTGGAAATTGACTTTAAGGATGGCATGATTGATAAATATACATGTACCAATTTTGAGAATGAGGAAGAGAACAAAAAGTATATATCAGACAATGTGCTTTACCATCATGACACACTGCCTATGGGTGAATTTGCCATAGGCACCAATACTACAGCCTACCGTATGGCGAGAGTATACGATATCGCGGCAAAGATGCCTATTCTTATAGCAGAGAAGACAGGACCGCACTTTGCAGTGGGTGATACCTGCTACACATATGATGAGGACAATATGACATATAACCCTGACGGAAAGGCAATCATTGCCAGGGACAATTCAGTTTCCATCCGCAGAAAAGAGGATATATCAAAGGCATATTTCAACTGTCACACGGATATCACAATACCATATGATGAGCTTGGAGCCATCACAGTTATTCGACACGATGGCTCAACATGTGATATAATAAGAGATGGAAGATTTGTGCTGGAGGGCGTAGAAGAGTTAAACAAACCGCTCGATACGCTTGATGCAGAAAGCAAATGATTTTTAGACATATAAGGAGGACAAAATGGCAAAAGTTGGAATAGTTATGGGCAGCGACTCAGATTTAAAGGTGATGAGCAAAGCCGCAGAGATGCTTGAGGAGCTTGGTATAGAGTATGAGCTTACCATCATCTCGGCACACCGTGAGCCTGATGAGCTTATTGAGTGGACCAGAGGCGCTGAGGAAAGAGATGTAAAAGTAATTATAGCGGGAGCCGGAATGGCAGCGGCCCTTCCGGGCATGTGTGCAGCACTTTTTGCGCTTCCTGTTATCGGAGTACCGCTTTCAGGAAAGAATCTGGATGGAATGGATGCAGTGTTCTCAATTATGCAGATGCCACCGGGAGTTCCAGTTGCCACAGTTGCAATTGACGGTGCAAAAAATGCAGCAATCCTTGCAGCAAAGATACTCGCAGCAGGTGATGAGACAATCCTTGATAAAATCAAAAAGTATACAGCAGATATGAAGGCTCAGGTTGTAGCAAAGGATGCGAAGCTTAAACAGGTTGGATATAAGCAGTACCTTGCTGAGAAATAGATTGGATTGTCATCTATAGGAGGGTTTTTATGAGTATATTGCAAAAGGCAGACAGATGTATGGATGAGGCAGTAGCCTTATTTGGCGAGAATAAGCTTTTTTTGGCAGAGAAGAAGGCACAGGAGACAACCGGTCTTTATAAGAGCTGCGGTGCATATGAGCAGATGGCAAAGACTGTCAATTTTATGGGAGTCATATATGCATCTATTGGAGATGTAAGCATGTCAATTGACTGCTACTTGGAGGCTATGGATGTAGCTGTGGAGCAGGGCTCAACAGAGATAATCATGTTTGTAAACAATAATATTGGCTCACTTTATATGGAGCTTGGATTGTATGAGAAGGCTGTCAGATATTTTAACGAAGCACTGGAGCTGTGCAAGCCACCGCTGCATGGAGAGAGGGATAACTATTATCAGGAGCTTCTCATGCTTCATCTGAATCTGTGCATATCATACACAGGAATTAACGAGTTTGAAAAGGCAGAAAAGCATCTTTCTGACGCGATACTCTTTAATGAGATAGCTGGCAGCGCTAAAAACAGATTTCTGATAGACATGTCACAGGCACATATGCTATGGAAGATGGGAAATGAGGATGAGGTCAGAGATCATGTGGAAGAGCTGGTTGAGGGTGCGATAAACAATATCAATTCTGCCGATTATGTGCTTGAGATACTAAGCCTTTGCAATTTGTTTATGAATATGGGGGAGTTCGATGCATGGAAAAAGGTTATTGTGGAATATGAACGCTTTGCTACCGAAACAGAAAATCTGTTTTTCCAGAAGACCTGTGTCAAGATGTGGATGAAATATGAGAGAGCCATGGGTGATACAGAGGCATACAACAAGCTGTGCGTATATTACGCAAATCTCCACTCTATGCAGGTGAAGGAGCAGATAAAGCGTCTTGGTGATACAATAGACCTTAAGCTTCAGCTTCAGGAGACTGAGTATGAGCGCCGTAAGGCAGTCAGACTCAACTACACAGATATGCTTACAGGCATGGGCAATAAGTTCAAGATGCGAAACGATTTTGAAAAGCTTGTGAGCAAAAATCAGGATTCAGATGGTGCAGGAATCACGTTTGGAGTAGTGGATATAGATTTCTTCAAGTCATTTAACAAAAACAGTGGCAGAGTCACCGGTGATGCAGTGCTAAAAGAAGTGTCATCCATAATAAATGAGAGCGTCAGAGATAATGGAATGGGGTATCATTTCTATGGTGATGAATTCTACATAATCCTGCAGGAAACGGATGAGGATATCATTAAAAATATAGCTGAGCATATAAGACTTGAGCTTGCCAAAAAACAGATACTTCATGAGAGCTCTAAGGTGGATGAGTATCTGACTGTATCACAGGCATATGTTACCGCCCCGGATGTAAAGGTGCCGGATGAGTTTTCAAAGCTGTTCAAGACGGTGGATGAAGTGCTCAATGATGTGAAGGAAAATGGCAGAAATGCATATAAGATAGTCTGATGCTTTAAGCGTATAAGACAACTATAAAATGACACGCAGCGTAAAACGTTGCGTGTCATTTTTAATGGATCTATATATACAGTTATATTTATAGTTATATTTGTACTTATATTTTTATATGGCCATATTGTCCATTTATATTCCGGATATAACAATATCAGTGCCTGCCTTCTCATATATATCTGCTGTCTCGGGAGAGATACCGGAGTCGGTGATTACCATATTGATGTCATCAAGCGATGCATAGCTTGATATGGATGTGGTATCAAACTTGGTGTGGTCTACAAGAGCCACAGTTTTAGCGGAGGCCTTGATACACATGTGCTTTAAATCAGCCTCGTATATACTGAAATCAGTCAGTCCGTCTTCTACAGAGAAGCCTCTTGCTGACACGAACGCGATATCTGTGTGTATCTTTTTGAGTAAATCAGCGCCAAGCAGTCCTTCTATGGAAGCGGATGCGCTGGTTACGATACCGCCTGTCAGGATGACTGTGACACCCGGGATATCCTTTAGCTCTAAAGCCAGATTGATGCCATTGGTGATGACGGTCAGCTCTGTAAAGCCTGAAAGCTTCATGCCGAGAGTGTAGGCTGTGGAGCTGGCATCAAGGAATATACACATATGGTCACTTACGAGCTTTATCGCCTCGTTTGCAATCTCCTCTTTAGCTTCCTTGTTTTCCAGGGCGCGGTCATGGAACAGGTAGGCCCTCGAGGTTAAATCAGTCATGTCATGGGTTTTATCCTTGTAGATAGCACCGCCGTGAGTCTTTGTCAGAAGCTTTTCCTTATCCATCTGGTTTAAATCTGTTCTTATTGTCGTGGTCGATACACCAAGCAGTTCACTGAGCTCATTGGTGGTGGCCTTGCGGTTTTCTTTTAAATAATCGAGAATCTTTTGTTGTCTTTCTAATTGCAGCATAGATTTTCCTCTTTCTTTTGATTTCTGTTGTATTTTGCGTACATATTTTTATCACAAAGCATTGCATAAATATATAATAACTCAAATAAGTAAATAAAGCCAGTGCTTTCGATTGCTTATGCTTTTTTTTATTTGATGACATTTAATTATATTTATTTTTACTTTTATTTACTTTTACTATTGCATTTTTTTTTTAAAGTGTTATATTTATATCATCAAATAAAAGCAAACACAAATTATATAAGGCGGAGGTATTATTAAATGAAGTTTTTCGTAGATACAGCAAATGTCGAGGACATTAAGAAAGCAAACGATATGGGAGTCATCTGTGGAGTTACAACAAACCCTTCACTCATCGCAAAAGAGGGCAGAGACTTCAATGAGGTAATTAAAGAAATCACATCTATCGTTGACGGACCGATAAGCGGAGAGGTAAAAGCCACAACAGTTGATGCAGAGGGCATGATAAAAGAAGGACGTGAAATCGCAGCTATTCATCCAAACATGGTAGTTAAGATTCCTATGACAGTCGAGGGACTTAAGGCTGTCAAGGTGCTTTCATCTGAGGACATCAAGACAAACGTTACTCTTATTTTTTCAGCAAATCAGGCAATTCTTGCTGCAAATGCAGGTGCTACATATGTTTCACCTTTCCTTGGCAGACTTGATGATATCAGCCAGCCGGGCATTGAGCTGATCAGACAGATTTCAGAGATTTTTGATATCTATGGATATGATACAGAGATTATTGCAGCTTCAATCAGAAACCCGATTCATGTCACAGACTGTGCACTTGCAGGAGCTGATATCGCAACAATTCCTTACAAGGTTATCGAGCAGATGACAAAGCATCCACTTACAGATCAGGGAATCGAGAAGTTCCAGGCTGATTACAGAGCTGTATTTGGGGATTAGATATTATAAACCAAAGACAGGTATAAATATTTTATTTCATGTCATAGATTTAACAGGAGAACAAAATGAACAAATTAGAGCTTCAGATTACAGCAAATGAAGTCAGGAAGGGTATCGTCACGGCTGTGCATTCTGCAAAGGCGGGACATCCGGGCGGCTCACTTTCTGCAGCAGATATATTTACATATCTGTATTTTGAGGAGATGAACATTGATCCAAAGAATCCTAAAAAGCCGGATAGAGACCGTTTTGTACTTTCAAAGGGACACACGGCTCCGGGACTTTACTCTACACTTGCGCAGAGAGGCTATTTTCCGGTTGAGGATTTAAAAACACTCAGACATCTGGGATCATATCTGCAGGGACATCCTGACATGAAGCATATCCCGGGTGTGGATATGTCAAGCGGTTCGCTCGGACAGGGCATTTCTGCGGCGGTAGGAATGGCACTTTCTGCAAAGCTTACAAATGATGATTACAGAGTATATACACTTCTCGGCGATGGCGAGATTCAGGAGGGACAGGTCTGGGAGGCTGCTATGTTTGCGGGCTTCAGAAGGCTTGATAACCTTGTTGTTATAGTTGATAACAACGGACTTCAGATTGATGGACCAGTGGATCAGGTGTGCTCACCATATCCTATTGGTGAGAAATTCAAGGCATTCAATTTCCATGTGATTGATCTGAAGGATGGAAATGACATGGATCAGATTTCTGACGCATTTAAAGAGGCAAGAAATACAAAGGGTATGCCGACGGCAATTATAGCACATACCGTAAAGGGCAAAGGTGTTTCATTTATGGAAAATCAGGTCGGCTGGCATGGCAAGGCCCCTAATGATGAGGAGTATGCAGTTGCCATGGAGGATCTGAGAAAGGAAGGTGAAGCATTATGCCAGAAGTAAAGAAAATCGCTACACGTGTCAGCTACGGAAATGCACTTGTAGAGCTTGCAAAGGAGCACGATGACGTATATGTTCTTGATGCTGACCTTGCGGCTGCCACACAGACAGCCATCTTCAAAAAGGAATTTCCAGATCGTCACATAGACTGTGGTATCGCAGAGTGCAACATGATGGGTATCGCTGCAGGAATCGCAGCTACGGGAAAGGTGCCATTTGCCAGTTCATTTGCCATGTTTGCGGCAGGTCGTGCGTTTGAGCAGGTGAGAAACTCTATTGGATATCCTCATCTCAATGTGAAAATCGGTGCGACACACGCTGGTATTTCGGTAGGAGAGGATGGAGCCACCCACCAGTGCAACGAGGATATTGCACTCATGAGAGCAATTCCAGGCATGGTTGTAATAAACCCAAGTGATGATATAGAGGCAAGAGCCGCCGTAAAGGCAGCTTATGAGCATGAGGGCCCTGTATACATGAGGTTTGGCCGTCTTGCAACACCGATAATAAATGACAATGCAGAGTATAAATTTGAAATCGGAAAGGGTGTTACACTCCGTGAGGGCACGGATGTAGCTATCATAGCTACCGGTCTGTGCGTGGCAGAGTCACTTGCAGCGGCAGAAAAGCTTGCAGCAGATGGCGTAAATGCAAAGGTCATAAATATACACACTATCAAGCCTCTTGATGAGGAACTTGTTGTAGCTGCAGCAAAGGAATGCGGCAGGGTGGTTACCGTGGAGGAGCACTCTGTAATAGGCGGACTTGGAGCCGCGGTATGTGAGACACTTTCGCGTAAGGCTCCAACACCGGTAAAGACAATAGGCATACAGGACTGCTTTGGTGAGTCAGGTCCGGCTGTAGCTTTGCTTAAAAAATACGGACTTGATGCAGAGGGCATTTATGCATCAGTGAAGGATTTTTTATAAGTATTTAAAATAGTTTGGTTTTATCATTTTTCACATTTTCCCCAATATAACAATAAACTAATAAAAGAAAGGACAGCCGGGATACGGTTGTCCTTTCTTCTACTTTGTATACATATAAAAAATTTAATGTTTTGATTAATATAAAATAATTTAATAAAATTTAAAATATATATTGTGTTATAGGTTTTTATCTGATATATTAAATCTATAAATGCTGGGCGAGCGTAACTATTAATTTGATACATATATATGTATCAGCTTAAATGAAACATGTGATTGATTCACAGGGAGGAAATCATGATAAGGAATGGAAAGAAGAAGGCCATTTCGTGTGCACTCGTCGCAGCTATGTCGGTAGGGCTTGCGGCGTGTGGAACAACAAGCTATGACTTTAAGGTCAGCTACGATGGAATAAAAACAGGGGATGTTTCATCGAAAGTATCGGTTCATGATCCGTCAATACTTAAGGCGGATGGTGAATACTATATCTTTGGTTCCCATATGTCTGCAGCAAAAAGCAGTGACCTGTTAAACTGGGAAAAGGTTGCTGATGGATACTCAAAGAAAAATCCTGTATACGGACAGATATATGATGTGGCAGATGAAGCTTTTGCGTATTCTGGAAGCAAGAACTCATTGATAAAGACGGATGATAAACAGGTGCATGTGTGGGCACCGGATGTAATCTACAATGAGACAACAGGACTTTACTACATGTATTATTGTACGACATCCACATGGAATGCATCAAATCTGTGCTATGGCACATCAACAACACCTGAGGGACCTTATGAATGGCAGGGGGCTTTGATATATTCAGGCTTCAACAGAAAGACGATTTCAGGTACAGATGTGCTTGACTATGTGGATGAGGATTATGCTTACAAGAACTATATCAAGGGGGCGCAGTACAATTATGAGGACTATCCGAATGCGATAGATCCGACTGTGTTTTATGATGCGGATGGCAGAATGTGGATGGTATATGGTTCATGGAGCGGCGGAATATTTTTGTTGGAAATTGATAAGACAACAGGACTTGTTATCCATCCTGAAGCAGATAAAGCAAACAATGTGGATCCGTATTATGGAAAGCGTCTTTTGGGAGGGGGTCATATTTCGATTGAGGGCCCATATATCATGTATGTTGAGACAAGCGGTTATTATTATCTGTTTGTGTCGTATGGAGCTCTGACAAGCAATGGAGGCTATCAGGTCAGAGTATTCCGCTCAAAGACAGTCGATGGTGAATATGTGGATATGAATGGCAAATATCCTGAAAAAAGTGCACAACACCAGAATTACGGACTGAAGCTCACAGGCAACTATAAGCTTCCGAGTCTTGAAAAAGCATATATGGCAACGGGGCATAATTCAGCCTTTGTGGATGATGACGGCAAGATGTATCTAGTTTATCATACCAGATTTAACGACAATGGAGAGGGTCATTCACCGAGAGTACATCAGATGCTTGTGAATGAGGATGGCTGGCCATGTGAGCTGCCTTATCAGACACAGGGGGAGACTGTTAATAAAGACGGCTACGACACAGATGATATTATCGGACGATACTATGTTATAAACCAGGGAACGGCAATAGATTCAAAAATTGCAAATCCGGTGATTCTTTATCTTGAAAAAAACGGAAAGGTAAAGGGAGAAAAGTCAGAGGGTACCTGGGAATGCAAGGATGGCTCATACTATATGAATATCACTATAGACGGTAAAAAATACTCCGGTGTGTTCTGTCAAATGAAGGATGAGGCCGGAAGTGATGTGATGACTTTTTCAGCCGTTGGTGAAAATAAGAGTGTCTGGGGCGTGAAATATTTATAGTTACGTTTCAAATCAGGCAGATATGTAAATAGTTAGATAGTTAGACAGATAATAACAATATTAGAATAGACGGAGAAAAATATGGATAATACATTAAAATATAATAAACCATGGATACTGCAGAGAGCAGATCCATATGTATACAAACATACAGACGGAGCATATTACTTTACAGCGTCAGTGCCAGAGTACGACAGGATTGTACTTAGAAAATCAGATACGCTTGCTGGACTTGAGACAGCGGATGAGACTGAAATCTGGCACAAGCATGAGAGTGGACCGCAGAGCATACATATATGGGCGCCGGAGCTTCATTATCTGTTTGGAAAATGGTATATTTACTATGCAGGCGGTGATAAGGATGATATCTGGGCAATAAGGCCGTATGTATTGGAATGTCAGGGAGATGACCCTGTCAATGATAAGTGGATTGAGAAAGGTAAGATGCAAAGAGCAGATGGAGATGAGTTTTCGTTTGAGGCATTTTCACTTGATGCAACAGTTTTTGAAGTGAACAATGTGTGGTACTATATATGGGCAGAGAAGGTCGGAGTAGGAAAGCAGATTTCAAACCTGTATATAGCACGCATGAAAAACGGATACACACTTGATACTGTACAGGTGCTTTTGACCACACCTGATTATGACTGGGAGAGATATGGCTTCTGGGTGAATGAGGGGCCGGCAGTGTTAAAACGAAATGGCAAGGTGTTTGTTACATTTTCAGCCAGTGATACGGGAATACATTATTGTGTTGGACTTTTGACTGCAGATGAAAGCTCAGATCTGCTTGACCCGCGTTCGTGGGAAAAGGATCGTTATCCGGTGCTTTGCTCTGATGAGGCAGCAGGAGTTTACGGACCCGGACACAATTCGTTTACCGTAGATGAAAATGGTGATGACATAATGGTATACCACGCAAGAACGGAGACTGAAATTGTGGGAAATCCGCTTTATAATCCAAACCGTCATGCAATGCTTATGAGATTTGGATGGAAGGATGGACGTCCTGTGTTTTCGTATAACTGATAAGGCAAAAGAAAGGGGACATAACATGGAACTGATATGTAAGAAGTGTCTGCTTAGAGAAATGGCAGAGGCCGACGCAGCAATGATAAAAAAATATGTTGATGCGATAAAGGGCGAGGACAGAGTGCCGGAAAAAGAGTATGAGGCAAGGCTTGCAGTGTGCAAGGCGTGTGACAGGCTTAATGCCGGAACCTGTAATGCATGTGGCTGTTATGTGGAGCTTAGGGCACTTACAGGTGTTTCGCACTGTCCTCATAAAAAGTGGTAGTACAGATAAAATAATAACAAAATAATAACAAAATGACTGCGGTTTTGATTTCCGCAGTCATTTTATTATTATTTAGTGTTTTTTTCAGTGTCAAGAGGGGCATAATTGATGGATACAACAATGTCCTGATCGTAGTTACCGAAGCTTTTTCCGAATATTGTGAGTCCACCGACATGGGCAGAATTCTCCTCGACAGCTATGCGGAAGCGGATGGTGCTTGTGTAGTCAAGATTTAGCTCAGAGGTTGTGATATCTGATATCTTGAGACCGTCTATGAAGGTGCCTTTATGATTTATGACCAAAAGCTTGAGGAGACCGTATTGATTCCAGTTTTGAGGCCACCATTCAGGGGTGAACATTCCGCGTACATCTCCATAGTCACCGGGAGAGGTCCAGGTGCCGACCAGAGTGTCATTAATGTAAAAGCTTATATCACTTGGCCAGTTGTTGTCAATGCCCGGAGCCTCAGAACTTATCTCGGCTGAGAGGGAAAGTTGGGTAATTTTCTGATTACGTGGAATGAGGTTTGGAATTACATATTCCACATAGCCCTTTGTGAACCACATAATGTCTGCATTGAAACGGTCAGGATGGTCAAAGTAACGCACGTCATCGAGCTCTCCTATCACAAATGAGGATGTAGCCATGCCACAGGTTGGACAGACGTTGTGAGATGAGAACTGCCCTACCTTGATGGAGGTGTTGTATACGTTGCTTAAGTCTATTGGCTTTTCGATTTCTACTAATATACGATCCTGAATCAGAGAACACAGTTTCTGATTGCCGTGACTGGATGAATCGTTTGAGGTGGAGATAAGTCCGCACTCCTCAAGCTTTTTTATATGTCCGGTTAAAGCTCCATTACTGATGTTTAGCTCGTTTGCGAGCTGATTCATGCTCATCTGGTTATTCTCAAGCAGAATTTTTAAAATCTGGATACGAATATCAGAGCCAAGAGCTTTAAACAGTTCGAGACCGTCGTCTAATGATGTGATATGTATCATATATAGATTCTCCTAAAATATTTTATAAAAATGATAATAAATTCTTACGTGTAAATCATATTCTAATTATAGGAATAAGCTACTATGTTGTCAATATATTATTGCATATGATTTTGAGTTTTATTGAAATTAACTTTAAATCAAATTAAATATATTGTGCAATATGTATAGCTTAGATATGTTTAGAGACGAAAAAAACATAAAAATTTAGACATTATTAAACAATGTTTAAAATAGTTTAAAATAATCTAAAATAAATATTGACATTACAGCTACTCTCATGTATATTATGTACATAAGCAAAACACATTAACGACCTGTTTTAGTCAAATAGCAATAAGCCCAGCATGAGACTTAAACAGGAGGTTAATACAACTTATCAATTCAATTTCATTTTAACAGGAGGAAGGAAAATGAAAAAGAAATTAGTTAGTGCACTGATGTGTGCAACAATGGCAGTTACAATGCTTGCCGGCTGTGGAAACGGCAGCAAAAACGGAACAGAAGCAGCAGATGGGGGAACAGAAGCTGCTGAGTCAGAGGTAGTGACAAACACATATGGAGATTCAAAGGGAACACACCTTGAGATGTGGACCTTCGTTGAACTTCATGCACAGCACTACGGCACAATGGTAGAGCAGTGGAATAAGGACCATCCGGACAAGACAATCGAGATTACATGTACTACATATCCATATGCTGATATGCATACAAAGCTTCTTACATCACTTGAGGCCGGTACAGGAGCACCTGATATCTGCGATGTTGAGGTTGGACAGTTCCCTAACGTAGTTGCAGGTCAGGACAAATGGTTAGTACCACTTGATGATTATGCAAAGGATTACATGAGCACAATGGTTCCAGCCAGAATGGAAACATACCAGGGCTCTGACGGACATTACTACGGAGCTCCTTATCATGTAGGTGCCACAGTTATGTACTACAACGTAAAGGCTATGGGAGATGCAATGGGGCTTTCACAGGCAGATGTCATCGCAAAGATTGACGGAGTAAAGACCTGGGATGATTACGAGGCACTTGGAACAGAGTATGTTGAGGCAGCAGGTGAGAAGGGTACAAAATACTGGACATCTGTTGATACAGGCGGAACAGACTGGTTATGGCTTGCAATGGCTGAGTACGGAGAGGACTGGACAGGTGGATTTGACGGAAAGGCAAATGTACAGCTTGATTCAGTTAAGAAGATGCTCACAATGCAGCAGAAATGGTTAAAGAGTGATCTTGCAGAGGTATCACCTGACGGACATGTTGACCTTGAGGCAGGTTTCCAGAACATCATGGATCACAACATCGTTTCATTCCCTAAGGCAATGTGGTATATGAGCCGTTTCACAAACTATATGCCTGATGAGAAGGGCAACTGGTACATCGCAAAATGTCCTACATTCGAGGAGGGACAGAAGTGCTCAGTAGGTATCGGTGGAACAGGTACAGTTGTTACACAGCAGTCTAAGGCAAAAGAGCTTGCAGCAGAATTCCTTTGCTGGGCTAAAATGTCTGAGGTTGGTGAGCAGAATATCTGGGATACACTTGGATTTGATGTATGTAACACAGCTTGCTGGACAAATGATACATTTGCTCACAATGATGAGAACCAGTACAATCAGTTCTTCATCAACTATCCATACGATGTGCTCAATTCTATCGGAATGGACAATATTGGCAAGATTTCTGTAGTTAAAATCAGTCCTACAATTAATGAGAATGTATGTAATACAACTCTCAATGAGGTACTTGAGGATCCTGATTACAGCGTGGATGACGCATTACAGGAGCTGCAGGATGCAGTAGATATGGAGCAGGAAGAGTAATTTTATAGCTCTTAAAAGGGGGAGGTACTGGAGGTTTGGCCTCCGGCCTCCCTTTATTAATAAGAAAGAGGTGCGTAAATTGAAGATTAAAAAATTCTTGTATTCACAAAAGGTTGCGCCGTATGTATTTGTTATACCATTTATATTAAGCTTTGCAATATTCTGGATTTACCCTCTCTGCTCATCTGTATTTATGAGTTTTGAGAAGATTACACCACTGGAAACAAAGTTTGTGGCTTTAGAGAATTATAAGAAGCTGTTGTCGGATACAGTGTTCCTGACAGCGATAAAAAACAGTGCAACATATATGTTCTGGACACTTGTATTACTGATTCCGTTCCCAATGCTTTTTGCAGTGCTTATGGACAGCAATCTTGTAAAGGCAAAGGGTGTATGGAAAGCAGTGCTTTATATGCCGGCTCTTACATCTGTAGTTATTTCAGGTACTCTGTTTCGTCTGATGTTCACAGAGTACAGCACAGGACAGATGAATAAACTTGTAATGGCACTCGGCATGGAGCCTTTCAAATGGTTGAAGGTCGGCTGGACAGGAATGGCAGCACTTTTGGTTTTAGCCTGCTGGAGATGGACAGGTGTAAATATGCTCTATTTCCTTTCGGGACTAAAGTCAATTGATACTTCATTATATGAAGCTGCTGAGATTGATGGAGCAAACGGCTGGCAGAAATTCCGCTACGTGACATTACCATTACTCAGACCGACAACAATCTATGTTTTGACAATATCAATCTATGCAGGACTTGCGATGTTCCTTGAGTCGTACATGCTGTGGGCAGGAAACAATTCGCCGAAGAACATAGGACTCACCATTGTGGGATATCTGTACAAACGTGGTATTGAGAAAAATGACATGGGCTATGCATGTGCGGTTGGTATGGTGCTTTTGGTTATAGCACTTGTAATTAATATAGTACAGCTTGTATGTAACGGAACATTTAAACGCGAGGAGGACTAAAAAATGGCAGATAAAAAGAAAAAAGTGCGTTCTGTCAAAGACACACCAAGACATAAGGTTGGCGTTGTTTTAGGCACAGGATTCTTCGTAATACTTTGTGCGATAATAGTATTTCCGGTCTTTGCAGGTCTTTTAGCATCGTTTAGACCTGGCAAGGAGCTTATCAGAAGAGGTCTTTCAATTGATCTTGATTTCTCAACGATGAGCCTTGATAATTATACCTATCTGTTTTCAGGCAACGCAGACAGCCAGAAGTATTTTATGTGGTATAAGAACTCTCTTATTATCACTATTGTATCGGTGGTGCTTACGCTTCTCATCTGTTACTTTGTAGCTTATGGACTGACAATGTACAATTACAGGCTTAAGAACTTCCTGTTCTTTTTGGTAATTGCTACAATGATGGTGCCGTTTGAGATTCTTATGCTGCCTCTTTACAAAGAGATTATTGCAATCGGACTTATTGATTCATATGTTGGTGTTATTATAACGGGACTCTGCTCGGCATCGACCATATTTTTCTTCAAGCAGTATCTGTCAGGTCTGCCTAAGGATCTTCTGGATGCGGCAAGAATTGACGGTGCTACAGAGTACGGTATTGCAACAAAAATAATACTCCCACTCACAAAGCCGGCATTTGCTTCTATGGGTATATTGTCAGCGATGGGTGTATGGAATGCAATCCTTTGGCCATTGCTTGTGCTTAAAGGCGCAGAGAAGTTTACACTTCCTATCGGACTTAATACTCTTCTCACACCATACGGAAACAACTATGATGTACTTATTGCAGGCTCAATGTTTGGTATTTTACCGATATTTATTATCTTTTTGATTTTCCAGAAATATATCATCGATGGTATGACCGCAGGAGCTGTTAAGGGTTAGCTTAAAAAAATTTATAAATATATAAGAGATAAAGGAGAAAATATGGCAAAAATTATTGTAAATAATGAGAATAAAAAGAGTACAATTGCTCCGGAGATTTATGGACATTTTTCTGAGCATCTCGGAAGATGTATCTACGAGGGATTATTTGTAGGGGAGAATTCAGATATACCAAACGTAAACGGCATGCGTACTGATGTTGTAGATGCATTAAAGGAAATGAAGATACCTGTGCTCCGCTGGCCGGGCGGCTGCTTTGCAGATGAGTATCACTGGATGGATGGAATCGGTCCTAAAGAGAAGAGAAAAAAGATGATCAACACACACTGGGGTGGTGTAGTTGAGGACAACAGTTTCGGAACACATGAGTTTTTTGAGCTTTGCAGACAGTTAGGCTGCAAGACATATGTGAACGGAAATTTAGGAAGCGGAACAGTGCGCGAGATGAGTGAGTGGGTAGAGTACATCACATTTAACGGAGTATCACCTATGGCTGATTTGCGTAAGGAAAACGGACACGAAGACCCATGGATTATTGACTACTTCGGTGTGGGAAATGAGAACTGGGGATGTGGTGGAAACATGCGTCCTGAGTATTATGCAAATGAATACCGCAGATACCAGACTTATGTCAGAAATTATGCAGGCAATCAGCCAATCAATAAAATCTGCTGTGGTCCAAATGTGGATGACTATGAGTGGACAAAGAAGGTGATGGCTACATGCTTTGATCATTGTGAGCCTAGATCCCATGGCCTGATGGATGGATTATCACTTCATTATTACACACTTCCGGAGACAGAGGATGACTGGAATATCAAGGGAAGTGCGACAAAGTTTACTGAGGATATTTTTTATCAGACTCTTAAGAGAGGATATTTCATGGAGGAGCTCATCAATCGTCATGGAGCTATAATGGATGAGTATGATCCTGATAAGAATATAGGTCTTATTGTTGATGAGTGGGGCATCTGGTCAGATGTGGAGCCTGGTACCAATCCGGGATTCTTATATCAGCAGAACACAATGCGTGATGCACTTGTTGCAGGTATGACATTAAACATTTTCAACAAGCATTCCGACCGTGTGAAGATGGCATGTATTGCACAGCTTATAAATGTGCTTCAGTCTGTAATGCTCACAGACGGCGATAAGATGATAAAGACACCTACATATTATGTATTCCATATGATGAGACATCATCAGGGCGCAGCTCTTTTGGACAGCTCTCTTGTAGGAGGAGCTACTGTTGGTTCAGGAAAGAATGAGCTTCCGAAGGTTTTTGAGTCTGTATCAGAGGATAAGGATGGAGTGATCACAGTCACACTTACAAACAATTCTCTTGAGTCGTCAGAGGATGTTGATATTATGTTCACAAATGAGGGTGACAAATACAGTGTAAGTGAGGCCAGATACATCGAAGGTGCCATGGATGCACACAATACCTTTGAAGCACCTGAGGTAGTGGATGAGAAGGATTTCACAGCATATGAAAATACACAGGCCGGTGTGAAGGTTACTCTTCCGGCATGCAGTGTTGTTACACTTAGATTATCGAAATAATATTAAAACAGCTATTCAGAATCACGGGGAATAAAAAGCAGGTTTTCCTGTTCCTCAAGTGGTTCTGAATAGTTATGTATTAAAACAAAATTGTTCAGATTAAGAAAGGACAGATAATATGCCACGGGGATTAAATTACGACAACAAAATTTTATCTATAGTAAATACTGCAGTTGACATGCTTATTCTTGGGATTTTCTGGTTTGTCACCAGCATCCCTCTTGTTACCATAGGTGCATCAACTACGGCAGTTTATTATACTGTAAATAAGTGTATAAGAAACAAAAAGAGCTATGCTTATGTTGAATACTGGAAAGCTTTTAAAAGTAATTTAAAAAAATCAACACTTGCTTTTATTGTATGGCTTATACCGGCAGCTTTTCTTGTGGCAGACTGCATGCTCATGAAACAGCAGCTTAAGGCCGGAACATATCTTGGAATGATGTACTATTTCTTTTTGGTATTATCGGGTGCTGTACTGGCATGGGCATTTTATCTGTTTTCATACATGGCCAGATTTGAGTGTACGGTAAAGGAGGCTCTTAAAAAATCACTTTTCATGATGCTTGCAAATCTTGGCTGGTCCATTTTGCTGGTTGCAGCATTTTTATTCATACTGTTCTGGTGCAGGGACATACTATGGCTGGTTGTGCTGTTTCCGGGAGGTTTTGGATGTATAAAAAATTATTGTCTGGAGCGTGTGTTCAAGAAATACATGACACCGGAGGATATCGCACGGGAGCTTGAGGTAAACCGTACATATGCAAGCTGACATTTTATAATAAGGCACACAGCAAAAAAGTTATAAAAACGGCTATATAATATGGAGAGAGTAGAATATGGATTTAAAGAATATAAAAATAGAGGATCCGTTTTGGGGACATATGCAGGAGCTTGTGACAGATGTTGTCATTCCTTTTCAGGAAGACGTGCTTAATGACAGACAGCCCGGAGTGGAAAAAAGTCATGCAATAGAGAATTTTAAAATTGCAGCAGGCCTTTCACAGGGCGAGTTTTACGGTATGGTCTTTCAGGACAGTGACGTGGCAAAATGGCTTGAGGGAGTGGCATATTCTCTGATAATAAAGCCTGATGCTGCGCTTGAAAAGAGAGCTGATGACATTATAGATATTATCGCTGCAGCACAGCAGCCGGATGGATATCTGAATACATATTTCACAATAAAAGAGCCTGAGCACAGATGGCAGAATCTGCTTGAGTGTCACGAGCTGTACTGTGCAGGTCATATGATGGAGGCTGCTGTCGCATATTATGAGGCTACCGGCAAGGATAAGCTGCTTAAGGTCATGGAAGGCATGGCGGGACACATCATAGACAGATTCGGGCCTGACAAGCTGCCCGGAATACCGGGGCATCAGGAGGTTGAAATAGGTCTGATGCGCATGTATCATGCAACAGGAAATGAGGCCTACAAAAAGCAGGCGAGATATTTTCTTGAGGAAAGAGGAAAAAATCCTGATTTTTTTGCTGAGGAAGCCGCAAAGCGTGATTGGAATCATTTTGGAATGGTTCCTGAGGATACAAAGTATAACCAGAGCCATGCTGCCATTTATGAGCAGGATGAGGCGGTAGGACACAGTGTGCGTGCTGTCTATATGTATACAGCCATGGCAGATCTGGCAGCAACGGAGCACGATGAAAAGCTTTTTGCTGCCTGCGAGCGCCTGTGGAATAACATGACAGAAAAGAAGATGTATATAACAGGAGGTATAGGCTCAACAGTGGAGGGAGAGGCCTTTACGAAGGAGTATGAGCTGCCGAATGATATGGCATACGCTGAGACCTGTGCATCGATAGGGCTTGTTTTCTTTGCAAAGCAGATGCTTAAAATAAGCAAAAACGGCAAATACGCAGATGTCATGGAGAGGGAATTATACAACGGAATTATAAGTGGAATGCAGCTTGATGGAAAGAGATTTTTTTATGTGAATCCGCTTGAGGTAAATCCCGGAGTATCAGGTGAAATATTTGGCTATAAGCATGTCATTCCTGAAAGACCGGGCTGGTATGCATGTGCATGCTGTCCTCCGAATCTTGTGCGTATGGTTACATCTCTGGGCAGATATGCGTGGGATGAGGATGATGATGTAATCTATTCACATCTTTTCATCGGTCAGGAGGCTCGGCTTAAAAAAGCAGATATAAAGGTTGTCAGTGAATATCCGTGGAAGGGACATGTTTCATACAGCATTACGCCGAAGACAGGCGATGAATTTGCTGTTGCAATACATATTCCGGGATATCTGAAGAGCTTTGAGGTGACACTCAATGGCATGAGGTTAAAAGAGAATAGTGTGGCAAAAGCAGATGTGTTCTATTCTTATAGGGATGGCTATATCTATATAAAAAATAAATGGCATGATAACGATGTTATAGAAATCAGCTTCAATATGGATATCCGTGTAATATATGCCAATACAAAGGTAAGAGAGGACATAGGATGTGCAGCTTTGCAAAGAGGTCCGGTAGTGTACGCTTTTGAAGGAGTGGACAATGATGATGATGTGCAGAGTCTGATGATAGATGTGTCAAGGCTTAATGAAGCACAGATTGAAACAGAAGCTGAGGGAACATTAAAGGGTGCGGTTCTTTTAGATATTCCTGCAGTGAGACTTGAAAGCTCAGATGCGTTGTATTCTGAGAAGCCACCTAGACAAAAGTCTGTAATAGCAAGGGCTATACCATATTATATGTGGGGAAATCGCGGACTTAATCAGATGAGGGTATGGATGCATACGTTATTTTGATTTTTAATGATTGGTATTATTATGTATTTGAAATAAAAACCACGAGAGAAATATAAATAAACACAAATAAAGGAGAGGAACTATGTTAGCAGTAAAAAATTACAAATTCTGGTTCTGCACCGGCTCGCAGGACCTGTACGGAGATGAGTGCCTTGCAAATGTTGCAGCACATTCAAAGGAGATTGTAGCCAAATTAAATGAGTCAGGAAAGCTTCCTTTTGAGGTGGTTTGGAAGCCGACACTCATCACAAATGAGCTCATCAGAAAGACCTTCAACGAGGCCAATACAGATGATGAGTGCGCCGGTGTTATCGTATGGTGTCATACATTTTCACCTGCAAAGTCATGGATTTTAGGACTCAAGGAGCTCAGAAAGCCGTTACTTCATTTACATACACAGTACAATGAGGAGATTCCATACGATTCAATTGATATGGACTTCATGAATGAGAATCAGGCAGCTCACGGTGACAGAGAGTGGGGACACATTGTTACACGTATGGGTATCGAGCGAAAGGTCGTTGTGGGACACTGGTCAGATCCTGTGGTACAGGAAAAGATTGCATCATGGCAGCGTGTAGCAGTCGGTGTGGTAGAGAGCAGTCACATCCGTGTAATGCGTGTAGCTGACAATATGAGAAATGTTGCTGTTACAGAGGGTGACAAGGTAGAGGCTCAGATTAAGTTTGGCTGGGAAGTGGATGCTTACCCTGTAAATGAAATTGCAGAGTCTGTTGCAGCAGTTTCACAGTCAGATACAAACGCACTCGTAGATGAGTACTATGACAAATACGATATCCTGCTTGAGGGCAGAGATCCTGAGGAGTTCAAGAAGCATGTAGCGGTACAGGCACAGATTGAGCTTGGATTTGAGAGATTCCTTGAGGAGAAGAATTATCAGGCAATCGTAACACACTTTGGTGATCTTGGAGCATTAAAGCAGCTTCCGGGACTTGCAATCCAGCGTCTCATGGAAAAGGGCTATGGCTTTGGAGCTGAGGGCGACTGGAAGGTTGCGGCAATGGTTCGTCTCATGAAGATCATGACAGCAGGAAAGAAGGATGCCAAGGGTACATCAATGCTCGAGGACTACACCTACAATCTCATGAAGGGCAAAGAGGGAATACTCGAGGCTCATATGCTTGAGATTTGTCCATCAATCGCAGACGGTCCTATAAGCATCAAGTGCCAGCCGCTTACAATGGGTGACAGAGAGGATCCGGCAAGACTTGTATTTACATCAAAGGAGGGCACCGGTATCGCCACATCACTTGTTGATTTGGGTGACCGTTTCCGTCTCATTATCAATACAGTTGACTGCAAGAAAACAGAGAAGCCTATGCCAAAGCTTCCTGTAGCAACAAACTTCTGGACACCACAGCCTGACCTTTACACAGGTGCAGAGGCATGGATACTTGCAGGAGGAGCACATCATACAGCGTTCACATATGACCTTACTGCTGAGCAGATGGGCGAGTGGGCAGCCATGATGGGTATTGAGGCTGTATTTATCGATAATGATACAACAATCAGAAACTTCAAGAAGGATCTTATGCTTGGAAATATTTTCTACAAGTAGAATATAGTTACACTTAATAATTGAAATCCCGGGTTGTCTGTCACACTAAGGTTTGTACGGACAACCCGGTTTTTTGTCGGTTGTGAATGATACAAAAATGCAGTTACTTTCCTTGTATTTATAACTGTTTAATGTTACTATAATTTTATCAGAAAACAGGCAGAAGGAGTGTGCATATTATGGCATTAAACATTCCGGTAGGAATCTCGAATTTCACAGAAATAAGATCGAATAATTATTATTATGTTGATAAAACCAATCTGATATATGAGCTTTTACAGTCACCTGGGACGGAGGTTACTATGATTACCAGACCGCGCAGGTTTGGAAAGACACTGGCTATGAGTATGCTTGAGAGTTTTTTTGATATAAGAAAAGCTTCAAAAGTGTTATTTGAGGGTCTTGATATTATGTCGCATCAGAGTCTGTGTGAAGAATGGATGAATAAATGGCCTGTAATTTTTGTGTCATTCCGTCAGGTAGATGGTCTGGATTTTGACAGTGCATGTGCGATGCTTTCTTCTGTTATCGCAGAGCTTTTTAATGAGCATTTATATCTGCTTGATGATGAGAGGATTACTGAATACCAGAGAAAGACATTTAGAAATATTGCTGCAGGAGAGGCAACGCAGACCGAGCTTAAGAACAGCTTACGGCTTCTTACAACGCTCATGAATTTGTATTATGACAGACAGGTCATTTTACTTATTGATGAATATGATGTGCCGATTGCAAAGGCAAATGCAGGCGGTTATTACAGACAGATGCTTGATATGATGAAGGGTCTTATGCAGGCATTGAAGGATAATTGCGCCTTAAAATTTGCTGTTGTAACGGGCTGTCTTAAGATTGCGAAGGAAAGTATTTTTACGGGAACGAATAATTTTGTTTCGGATTCTGTTGCAGACTCACGGCTTACCGAGTATTTTGGATTTGTTCAGAGTGAGGTTGATGAGATATTAAAGGATGCTGATATTTTTAATCAGTCAGAAAATATAAGAAAATGGTATGATGGATATCATTTTGGAGATGTGGATGTTTATTGTCCGTGGGATGTGATGAATTACGTGCTTGATTTACAGCGTAAGCCTGATGCAAAACCACTTAGCTATTGGAAAAATACTAGTGATAATGCAATTATCAGATCATTTATCGATTATGCGGGAAGCAGTATTACTCAAAAGCTTGAGACGCTTCTTTCCGGAGGATATATAGTGCAGCAGGTTGATGAAAATCTGACATATGATAGAGATAATTTAAATGATTTTCAAAGACATTTTGATAGATTCCAAAAACAGATCAGACGGATAACCGGACAAAAAAATACTGTTGATGCACTTAGACTGCATTCTTTTGGGGGCAGTCTGGAAAATTGCAGATTTCTCCGGGAAAAAGGCGTTAAAACATTATTTACAGCCGATGATGACCGTACAAGCTATTATCTTAATGGGATTCAAATGGAACAATTAAAAAAAATGGGATCGTATTATGATAAAAAGGAAGACTTAATGTTTATCCGTTCCTGCACCAGATTGGAGAAAAGTACCGATATTATTTCTGAGATAGAGAATTATAAAAACATATCGGATGGAATGATATCCGTTTTTACGCATGAATGGCAGATGGACAGGAACGATGTCAGGAAACAATTAGAAGCGTGTTGTCGTTGGGACGGTGAGATGAGTGATTAAAATATCTATAATAATACCAGTGTATAATAAAGAAAGATTTTTGGACAGATGCATTCAAAGCGTATTAGACAGCCCATTGAAAGAATTTGAAATAATATGCATCGAAGATGGATCTACCGATGGATCAAAAGAATTGTTACAGGAAATTAAAAAAGATAATAGCAGCATCACTGTATTTACAAATGAAAAAAACCGGGGGGCAGCATATTCACGGAACATAGGGATAACACATGCAAAGGGAAAATATATTATGTTCCTGGATGCAGACGATTATCTGGATACAAATGCGTTGGAAATATATTATGAAACAATGGAAAAGTCCCAGGCGCAGGGATGCTTTATCAGATTCCAGATCAGCAGCGATCACGCAAGCAATGAAATGGGGATCATACATGAATATAAAGATGTATACAGGGGGCTGGACTTATTAGACAGGTTTGTCAATAACAATGAAAATTTTTTATATGCCTGCAATGCAATCTGGCAAAGGGAATTTTTACTGGAAAACAAGATACAGTTTAAAAATACAAAAATTGGAGAAGGGGGTCTGCTCATTCTTGAGGGACTTTTAAAAGCAGAGCGGGTAGTATGCAGCAATTTTGCAGGATACCATTACATGATAAATCCCACTTCAACAAATAAGGGAAAAGACGCGTTTCAGGAATCAGCGATCGGTCAGCTAAAACAGCTTATATTTATGATAAAACACTTAAAGGCTGATACAGAAAATAGGGAAATTGCCAATTTTTTAGACTGGTATATCAAAAAAAATATTGGAGGAATTACGAATCTGCGTTTGGCTGAAAATCAATATACAGAAAAAGGATTTTCGAAACCGGAAGATATTGTACTGCTTTCATTAATCCAGGGGAATTATTTAGAGAGAAAACTACAAATTGAGGATAGGATAGAATCAATACTAAAACGAAAGAAAAAGGTATATCTATACGGAGCCGGGTATGAGACAGCTGCGGCGATTAGGTATTGCCACCGGATGGGTATAGAGATAGTAAAAATATTTGTAACATCGAAGGAGAATAATCCTGATAATATATATGGATTCCATGTATATGAATTTGATGAAAAATCAGTAGATGATTTTAGTGTTCCGTTTCTGATAACAGCACATAAAAAGCATCAGGGGGCAATTATACGGACACTAAGAAAAAAAGGCATATTGAACATAGCGGCCGCTGTTTAGCCGGAATATCAAGGAAGGGTCATGATGGGAATTTATCCATTGGTAATTAAGGAGACAGAAAAGATATTAATTGTCGCTCCGCATCCAGATGATGAGAGTATTGGCACAGGGGGGCTGCTTTCCCTGTATTCAAATCAGTGTGATGTAATCGTAATGACAGATGGTCGATATGGCAATACTGAAATTCCACCGGATCAGATGCGGGAAATCAGGAAGAAGGAATTTTGCCAGGCAATGAAAAAGGCGGGACCACACCAATATATATTATGTGATCTTGAAGACGGAAAGCTTATTTTACATGAAAAGTATTT
>ENA-OOWV01000253-OOWV01000253.1-human-gut-metagenome-genome-assembly--contig:-NODE-253-length-43736-cov-9.202491_pt1 | contig 43736 bp, 38 predicted proteins | sample MGYA00241584_ERZ501337 | MGnify/ENA primary metagenome ERZ501337 (study PRJEB25962, sample SAMEA2042744) | human gut metagenome | biome: human gut; feature: human-associated habitat; material: faeces... | reverse complement strand
CCAATGGGACATCTCACGTGATATGCTGACATTTGTGCCCGGAATTGTGCGGGGGCAGGCCTTTGCTTTGCAATGTTTTACCCGACCGGGGGATAAGGTAATGGTGATGACTCCGGTATATCACCCCTTTTTCCTGGTGACCGAACGTTTAGGACGTGAAGTTGTCTACTCTCCGCTTGATTTGTGTGAGGGTCACTATCATATTGATTTTGCACGATTTTCCAGGGATATTCAGGGATGTAAGGTACTCATCCTTTGCAATCCCCATAATCCCGGTGGGCGTGTTTGGACGGTTGACGAACTGCGTCGGATAGCGACTGTCTGCAAAGACAGCGGGACTATGGTCATTTCGGATGAGATACATGCGGACTTAACGTTGCCTCCTTATAAGCATTATCCTTTTGCTACTGTATCTGAGGATGCTGCAAGGATTTCTCTTACTTTCATGGCTCCCAGTAAAGCTTTTAACATGCCCGGATTGGGTAGTTCGTATGCCATAGCGGTTAGTGAGGATATTCGTCATCGTTTTCGTGAGTTTATGGAAGCCGGTGAGTTTTGCGAAGGACATCTGTTGGCCTATATCGGTGCTGCGGCTGCTTATACACAGGGTGAAGAGTGGCTGGAGCAGATGCTTGGCTATGTAGAGGGTAATATAGATTTTACGGAGAATTATCTGAAAGAGCATGTTCCGGGCATCAGTATGATACGCCCGCAAGCATCTTACCTGATTTTCTTGGATTGCCGGGCGTTGGGCTTGTCACAAGAGGAGTTGGTAAGGCTTTTTACAGAAAAGGCTCATTTGGCTCTGAACGACGGAGCAATGTTCGGTAAACCGGGAGAAGGCTTTATGCGGCTGAATGTCGGTTGTCCTCGTTCTGTTTTGCAAACGGCCTTGCGGCAATTGTCCGCAGCGGTTAAAGAAGAGAAGGCAAGGATATAAGGCTTAAATCGTTTTCTCAGATTGTTAATCCCTATTGCAGAGCGCAGTAGGGATTTTTTTGTCTTAATTAGACATACCTAATTATAATTATCTCATCTTTAAGTTATACTCCGTTTTAGGTATTGTTACCGTTTTTAACTACCCCTACCTTTGTCCCAACAAAAATTAAGATAAAAGATGGGAAAATTAACGAGTTTATTAGCATTGTGTCTTGTGTTATCGGCCAATGCTTTATGGGCAGGGGAACCCGATGAAGCAAGCGCAAAAGGTGATACTGCCGAGAGTACACTGAAGAAAAAAGTGACAAGTGCTCCGGATGGTGACAGCTACAAGAAATTCCGTTTCGGTGGATATGGAGAAATGGTAGCCAGTTTTAAAGATTACGGCATCAACCGTTTCTTTGGTGGCAATAGAGGCAATTCGGACGATCATCGTAATACGATTGCTATCCCGCGTTTTGTATTGGCGTTCGATTATAAGTTCAATTCCAAATGGATACTGGGAGCTGAAATAGAATTTGAATCCGGTGGTACCGGTACGGCTGTAGAATTGGAAAATTCCGAAAATGGAGAGTATGAAACGGAGATAGAGAAAGGCGGTGAGGTCGCTTTGGAACAATTCCATATCTGATACATCCTGCTTTTAATGTTCGTGCCGGACACTTGATTGTGCCGGTAGGCCTCACTAATGCACACCATGAGCCTGTCAACTTTTTCGGAACTTATCGTCCGGAAGGTGAGACAACCATTCTTCCTTCCACCTGGCATGAAACGGGTATCGAGTTCTTCGGTTCTTTCGGCAGGGGATATGCTACATTCGATTATCAGGCATTGGTTGTGGTGGGACTGAATGCGAATGGTTTTGACCGAAATAATTGGGTTGCAGGTGGAAAACAGGGTTTCTTTGAGGTGGATAATTTTACTTCTCCCGCTTATGTTGCTCGTTTGGATTATAGAGGTGTACCGGGTTTGCGCATAGGCGGCTCTTTCTATTATTGTGTCAATACAGCATCCAATTCCGATAAAGTTGCTACTTATGCCGGGGTAAAAGCACCGTTACGCATTTATACCGTCGACGGTCAGTACAAGAATAAGTATGTAACGGCTCGCACGAACTTTGTGTTCGGCAATCTGACAGGGGCTACCGCTATCAGCAATAAGAATAAAGGTTTGTCCAATTCTTCTCCTTATACACGCGTGGTACAAGTTGCCAAGAGGGCTGTGAGCTATGCCGGTGAAGTCGGCATCAATCTCCGTTCTATTTGCAACGACAGTAAGAAAGTGCCTGTCATCTATCCGTTTGCCCGTTATGAATATTACAATCCTCAGGAAGAAGGAGAAAAAGGCCAGCTTCCTATGGACAAGAGAAATCAGGTGAGTATGTGGACTGCCGGCCTGAACTGGTATGCTTTGCCCAATCTGGTGGTAAAGGCTGATTATATGACCCGCCAAATCGGTACGGGCAAGGTATTCGGCAAAGGCAAATACAATAGTGAAAACGAGTTTTCCATCGGTATCGCCTATGTCGGTTGGTTTATAAAGAAATAATGCATTAATCTCAAATAATAACAATGAAAATGAAAAAGTATTTTTTGTACGTTGCAGCTTGTATGCTGTCTTTGGGCGGAATGATGTCCGCATGTAGTGATGGCGATGATCCTTCTAATGGAAATGGTAATGGCGCTGTAGAAGAAATTAACATTACCAAAGATAATGCTTCCAACTGGTATAGCTACATGATTAACGTTACTAATCTGTTGAAAGAAGATGCCGCAACGCTTTATGATGATTGGAAAACCAGCTATAACGGTGGAGAATCCTATGCTTCGATTTTTATCAATCATAATAATTCGGCTTACTTTGGTACTGCCAATAACTGCGTTCAGCAGATTATCGAAGGCTGCTGGGATATAGCCAATGAGGTAGGTGATGCAAAAATCGGTGACCCATACGATTTGTATGTAGCAGGAAAGTCGCAAGATGCCTTGTATGCTGTGGAATCTTGGTTTAGCTGGCACTCTCGCGAGGATTATTCAAACAATATCATTTCTATTTACAGTGCGATTTGCGGAACGAGAGATGTGAGAGTGAATAATGATGTAATGGATTTGACAAATTCCGTAATCGCTGCAAACTCTATTTATAATGTAGTCAAAGGCAATAATAGTGAGTTGGCAGATGATGTCCGGAAAGCCATCAAGAAAGCTCATGACGCTATCTTGGCTATTCCTGCTCCTTTCCGTAACCATATCAGTAGTGCAGAAGCATTGGCTGCCCAACAAGCTTGTGCGGATTTGGCTGATTTGTTGAATAACAGACTACTTCCGGAGATTACTCAGAAGAAAGATACGTATAATGATGCAGCATTGGACGGCGTTGTGAGTACTTATGTGAACGATGTGGTACTTCCCACTTATTTGGATTTGAAAAATGAAGTAGCTGTTCTGTTGGAGAAAGTAAGCACTTTACAGAAAAACCCGACCGATGCGAACTTTAAGGCTGCTGCGGCCCAATGGATTGTTGCCCGTAGGCCATGGGAAACAAGTGAAGCGTTCTTGTTCGGTCCTGTAGCCGATAAAGGTTTGGACCCCAATATGGATAGCTGGCCGCTGGATGCGGATGCGATTGTCAATATCCTGAACTCGGGAGACTTCACCAAGTTACAATGGAACGGCGAATTCATTACCGATGAAAACGGTGATCCGGTAGAGAGCATTGCATCCGCTCAGAATGTTCGTGGCTTTCATACATTGGAATTCCTTCTTTTCAAGGATGGCGATCCTCGTACGGCACCGACGGAATAAATCTCGGATATAATTGTGTGGACAAATAAGTAAAGGAGTGTATTGTCGTCTCCTTTACCTATTTGTTGTGTTCTGATATTTTGTGTAAAATAAACTCTGTTGCTTATGAGAGATTTAGAAAAACGTTTGTTTCCGTTGTTGCTTGGCTTGTTGCTTTGCTGTGCTTGTGAGGGCGATACTTATGATATATTGGATATAGAAGTACCGGGCGGTTATGAGTTGTCTGCCGGTACGGCCACTGTATTTATGCGTTCTTCCAAGGCATACGACACCCCGGCCGACTGGGTGACGGGAGTCTATAACTCACGTTTCAATAACGGAGACGGACTTTACGATGATGTCCGTACCAGCACTAACGGAACGGGCGGCGGTTTAGGACCTGTCTATGCCGGATATTCTTGCGGCAGTTGCCATCATAACGCAGGTCGTACGCGTCCTACGTTATGGAGTGAGGGAGGATCGGGCAGTAGCGGTTTCTCTTCTATGCTGATATACATCACCCGCAAGAACGGTGCTTTCTTTCCCAATTACGGGCGTGTGCTTCACGACCAGTCCATTTATGGCGTAAAGGCGGAAGGAAAGCTGAAAGTGGAATATACCTATGAGGATTTTAAGTTTCCCGACGGTACTCCTTATCAGCTTGCCAAGCCTACTTATACGATAACGGACTGGTATGCGGAAGAAATAAAACCGGAGGATTTGTTCTGTACGGTTCGCATCCCCCTGCGGCATGTGGGAATGGGACAGATGATGGCGCTCGATCCGAAAGAGATTGAGGCGCTTGCTGCCAAAAGCAATTATCCCGAATACGGCATTAGCGGACGCTGTAATTACATTACGGAGAAAGGTGTGAAGAGTTTGGGATTGTCGGGTAACAAGGCACAGCATGCAGACCTGACCGTAGAATTGGGTTTCTCCAGCGATTTGGGAGTTACCAACAGCCGTTATCCGGAAGAAATCTGTGAAGGGCAATTGCAAATGGAACAGGGCAGTATGATGGGGCTGTCTTATGATCAGTTGGATGTATCGGCAGAGGATATGGAGGATGTGGACCTCTACTTGCAATGCCTGGGGGTACCGGCCCGCCGCAATGTGGATGACGAACAGGTTATCAAAGGCGAGCAGAAGTTCTATGAAGCCAAATGCCACCTTTGCCATGTCACCACCTTGCATACCAAACCGCGCGGCAGCTCTTTGTTGATGGGAACGCAGCTCCCTTGGTTGGGCAGCCAGACCATTCATCCGTATTCGGATTTCCTGCTCCATGATATGGGTTCGGAAATTATGGGTGTGGGATTGAATGACAACTATGTCAGTGGTCTTGCACGCGGCAATGAATGGCGTACCACTCCGTTGTGGGGTATCGGCTTGCAGGAGATTGTAAACGGGCATACTTATTTTCTGCATGACGGGCGTGCCCGTAATTTGGTTGAGGCCATTATGTGGCATGGTGGTGAGGCGGAGGCTTCCAAGAATCTGTTTAAGAATATGAGTAAGGAAGATCGTGATGCGTTGGTTGCATTTATCAATTCACTATAATAACAAGTTACACAGTATTTAAATAAGAAACGATATAATCGTATGAAGAAATTAATATTATTGGCTTCGTTTGCCGCTATGCCGTTGATGGCAATGGCACAGCACGAAGAAGATACGGAGAATGGCGTGGTGTCGTTGGCCGGGAGGGAAGGTTTTACTATTTCCAGCAAGAAAGGCGACTTTGTTTTCAAACCCTATTTGCTGGTACAGACAAGCGCCAATCTGAACTGGTATGATGATGAAGGCTTAGATAAGGCATATAATCAGGATAATTTCGCCAATTCCGGTTTTTCGGTGCCTTATGCGGTGTTGGGCTTTACGGGTAAGGCTTTCGGAAAAGTGTCTTTCAACCTATCCATCAATGCGGCGGCCAGCGGTGGTGCTTTGTTGCAGCAGGCCTGGTTTGACGTGCAGTTCAAGAAGCAGCTGGCATTGCGTGTAGGCAAGTTCAAGACACCTTTTTCGCATGCCTACCTGACTACGTTGGGTGAGACATTACTGCCGCAGTTGCCGGTTTCGCTGACTTCTCCAGTCATCATGCCTTATTCGCTGAATGCTGTTACCCCGAACATGGCTACCGGTTTTGACCTGGGGGTGGAACTGCATGGATTGATAGGCGAGAAGTTCGGCTATGAGGTCGGCTTGTTCAACGGTACGGGAATTTCTGTGAATACAGCATCAAAAACTATCAGTGACGACTGGCACATTCCGTCTTTGCTCTATGCAGGTCGTCTGACTTATATGCCTAAAGGAGTGATGCCTTCTACGCAAGGTAATCCGAACCGCCTGCATGAAGATAAGATGCTTTTCGGCCTGTCCGGTTCTGTTAATGTAGAGAGTGAAAATGAGAGTACAAACGACATGCGTGTCGGATTGGAGTTTGCCATGTTGAAGAACAAACTTTATTTGGCTGCCGAGGCGTATTATATGAATGTAGGTTTCACCAAACGTCAGAAGATTGATGAGACATATCATTATTTAGGCGGTTATGTGCAGGGCGGTTATTTTGTGGCTCCTCGGGTTCAGGTAGCCGCACGTTACGACTTCTTCAACCGTAACGGTACCGGTGACGACGGTTTCCTGAACATGCCGGCTGTGGGTATGAATTATTTCTTCAAAGGTTGCAATTTGAAGTTGCAGGCTATGTATCAGTATACAGCCCGTTGGGGACATGACACACAGCTCGACCGCGATAATGATAACTTGGGGCTGGCCACGCATTCCGCGACCGTTTTGCTGCAATACACATTCTAACAGATTGAAAAAAGGATTTATCTATGAAGAAACATATTCTTTTCTTATCGTTGTTCATATTCGTTTTCGCTTCCTGCGACGAGGGCAGGCTCTATCAGGACAGGCTCATTGTTCCGGAAGAAGGGCGTGTAGTGAAACTGCACGTGAATATGAGCGGAGTGGATACATGGCCGGACGGCTATACGGTGGTTCTTGCAGGTTTCAACAATGAGAAGGAGTATTCGCTGATTGCAAAATCTATTCCGAATAATGGTGACGTAGACTTGCTGATGGCCGGAATCGGCGAAGAGGTTACCTCTATTGAACTTTGTGTGACAAACCGTATACGCGAGCGCGTGTATTCATTTTACACGCAAGATTTTTCTACTGTAGATGCAGATACTACCCAATTGGATGCCGGGACAATCGATGCCGGTATGTTCAACGCCGTTCAGCAGGGGATTTTTATTGGTAAGTCGTGTGTAGGTTGTCATGGAACCAGTACGACTGCCGCTGCTGGACTGAACTTGAAAGAAGGTGTCAGCTATGATGGCTTGGTCAACCGTCCTTCCGTTGTAAGCCCAGAATGGATGCGGGTCAGTCCGGGAAATTCCGATGAAAGTATGTTGTATCAGATCCTTGCTTCCCCTATCAGCAAGGAGTGGGGACACGACCATTCGCAAGAGATAGAATCGTCGATAGCATTGGAAATGCTTAAAGACTGGATAGACTCCGGGGCCGAAGAATAACTTTACCAACAATAACGAAAACCAATATTGTTATGAACAATAGACAACAAAGGCAAACTGAAAATGCATCAGCCGAAATCTTTAAATATGATGCGGACAACGGTGTTTCGGAATATCATGTGATGATACATGCACGTTGCCCGGAAGACACATACGAGCAACAATTGAATGCAGTAGTGAATGCTTACTTCGCTTTACTAGAGGGTGAAATACGTGGTGCTGTTGCTGTTTTCAAGCGTTATTTCCTGAGCGATGCCGCCAACCAATCGGATATGCTGCTGGCGCTCGATATGAAGACCGGTGAGATCGTTGCAAGCATGCCGGTGCTGGATGATCTGCCCGAGGGCTATCAGGTGGCGATTGAAAACTCTGCCATCGTCTATGACGACAGTGAGGGCACCGCCAGCACTATCGTGTGCAACTGGTTCGGCGCAGGCAGCGCAGGCCTTGCCGATCCCAACAGTGACTCTTCCATCCAGAGCTATGCCAACATCTATGACACAAACTGGCTGACAAAGGGCAACTGCATGATCGCGCCCGGCGTCGAGCGCGTGGACACCGTGAAAACCGATAGCGGCTATGAGATGAAGAGCATCTGGTCTCGAAATGACCTAAGCGACACATCGATTCTCAAGCTCTCCACCGCGACGGGCTATATCTACGGCTATGTGCAGGATATGGAAAGCGGCATGTGGCAGTACATCATTCTGGACTTTGCCACCGGCGAGACGGTATTCACCATGGACGTCTCCAACAAATATGGCTACAATAACATGGCTATCGGTATGTATGCCGGAAACAGCGGCAACGCGCTCTACTGCCCGACGGGCTATCTGGAACTGCTCAGATTACAGGATCGCTTCGTCTATCTGCCCGAAATGCCGTACCGAGAGGTCGATCTCGATAAGGCCGCGCGGAACGTACTGACACAGGAACAGTTTGAGCAGGCCGGCGGTGACGGCACGGTCGCCAGCTGGCGCAATACTGTGACGGTCGAAAATGTTCATCCCAACACGACGGTCTCGTTCCGGATGAACAATCTTTTCGGAAGCGCCGCTGATTTGAAGCTCTATGCCTACGGTGCAGACGGAAAGCTAGCAGAGGTCAGCAAAGAGCTGTGGACAATCACGGATGAAGCCGGGACTGGCGTGGATACCCTGGCCGACGGCACACTGTATGAGCTGCGTGTGAGCGTCGCGGACGGCGGTGCGTTCGACCTGAGCGAGGCGGAAAAGGAGATCAAAATTTCCGTTATACTTGCAAAGTAAGACTCAAATGATTTGCGCCCGTGCCAGCATAAATGCTGATACGGGCGCTTCTCTGTTTTACATATCTTTTGCCGAAGCTGAATACTTCCAGCCCTGCAATGCTTTGGCACACCTGAATCCATCGGCTAACAGCAATAAGTTTGAATTAGTTCCTTGCATGAGAACTGCCGACCGTTTGCGTCCTATTTTTCAAACAGGTACAGCAGGTATCCGTAGCCCTCGGTCTCCATTTTTTCATAGGGGACGAAGCGCAGGGCCGCGCTGTTGATGCAGTAGCGCACGCCGTTGGGCGACTCCGGATCGCCGGTGAACACATGACCGAGATGGGAGTCTCCGGCGCGGCTTCTGACCTCCGTGCGGCGCATTCCGTGGCTCAAATCCTCTTTTTCCACCACAGCGGGGCCCTCAATAGGCTTTGTAAAGGCGGGCCAGCCGCAGCCGCTCTCGTACTTATCCGTGGAGGAAAAGAGCGGCTCGCCGGTGACGACATCCACATAGATGCCCTTTTCAAACTTGTCCCAGAACTCGCCTGTGAAGGCGCGCTCCGTGCCGCTCTCCTGCGTGACGCGGTACTGCTCCGCCGTCAGCTTGTCCCGGATGGACTCCGCCGCGGGCTTCTGATAGTCACCCGGGTCGATGCACAGCCGGGAAAAGAGCTCCATCTCCGCGCGCGGGATGTGGCAGTAGCCGTTCGGATTCTTTTCGAGGTAGTTCTGGTGGTATTCCTCGGCGGGATAGAAGTTTTTGAGCGGGCCGATCTCCACGAAGAATTTTTCGCTGCGGCCGCGCTCGATCTCCGCGATGCGTTTCACCGTCTCTCTCTCGCTTTCGTTGGTGAAGTAAACGCCGGTCTGGTACTGGCTGCCGCGGTCGTTGCCCTGCCGGTTTTGCACCGTGGGGTCGATGACATAGAAGTAGGCCAGCAGCGGCGCACAGCAGGCGCTTTTTTAAATCTCGGGTCAGCCCACATCGGCGGCGAGCGCCTGCTCGATGAGCTTTTGCAGCGTCTCCGCCTGCTTCTTTTCTGTGATGGCTCCTACGATGGGTTCACCTACGATATTGCCGCTGCGGTCGACCACATAGGTGGTGGGATAAGCAAAGATGTTGGTAGTAAACTTTCCCGCCTCACCATCTGAGTCAAAATACACATTCTGATAGGTGGCGCCCTTCTTGGCCAGCACGTCCTTCGCCTCGGAAATCGCTGCCTCGTCGCCGTCCAGCGTGAAGGTGTTGACGCCGATGAGGGAGCCGCCTTTCTCCGCAAGTTCCTTATTCAGTGCGTCCAGCTCGGCAAGCTCTCCCACGCAGGGATTGCAGGTGGTGAACCAGAAATTCACTACGGTGACGGTGTTGCCGGAGAACAGCTCGTCGCTCTTCACCGTGTTGCCATCCAGGTCTTTCCCCTCAAAGGCGGGGAACTTCTGCATACTGCCGTCGTCGGGAGGGGTGCTCGTGTCGCTGCCCGCTGGCATACTCATATCGCCGTCCATGGATTTCTGCATGATCTCGGGATACTTCTCTTCCAACTCGGTCAGCTTGTTTTCAATATTGCTGATCTCCGTGGCCGACTCCTTCAGCCACGCATACTCCTTGTCGGTAAACTGCTCTTTAGCGGCCTCGACGGTATCCAGCAGGAAGTCGCCGTAGTTTTTGCCGTCCTCCTGCATGGTCATGCCCTTATCGGCCGCCATGAACACCTTCTCCCAGAGTTCGGCATTTTCCGACAGGAGCGCGTTTTCCCGCTCCAGCAGCTCCTTGTGCAGAGCGAGCGCCTCCTCGGCGGTTTTCGGCTCGCCGGTCATGGCGGAGCTGTCTCCGCTCATATCCGCCTGCTTGTCGTAGTCCTTTGCGCCGCAGGCTGCAAGGGAGAGCAGCATCATCGCGCACAGCATCAGAGCCAGTATCTTCTTTACGTTCATATTCGTTTCTCCTTAAGCTTTGTTGTTGTTTTCTCGCAGTGTCGCTGCGTTTTCTTTCTCTTTTCCATCGCCGAAGCCGTAGCGGAAGCACACGGCGTTCGTCGGACAGGCACGGATACACATCCCGCAGCGGATGCACTCGGTATGGTTGGGCGTTTTCGTCACATCCACGTCCATCTTGCAGGCTCTGGCGCATTTCCCACAGGAGACGCACTTACTCTTGTCCACCTTCATCTGGAAAAGGGACACCCGGTTGAACAGGGCGTAGAACGCGCCCAGCGGGCAGAGCCACTTGCAGAAGGGACGGTAGAACAGTACGCTCAGCACGATCACCGACAGCAGGATGCTGAACTTCCATGTAAACAGCTTGCCCAGCGCCGCCCGGATGCCGGAATTGGCGAGGGACAGCGGGATGGCTCCCTCCAGCACGCCCTGGGGGCAGAGGTATTTGCAGAAGAAGGGGTCGCCCATGCCAACGTCGTTCACAAGGAACGCCGGCAGCAGGAAAACCATCACCAGCAGGACAGCGTACTTGAGGTATGTCAGGGGCCTGAGTTTCTTTGTGGAGAGCTTCTTTGTCGGGATCTTATGCAGCAGCTCCTGAAACCAGCCGAAGGGACAGAGGAAGCCGCAGATAAAGCGCCCCAGCAGCACGCCCAGCAGAATGAGAAAGCCTGTGATATAATAGGAGAAGCTGAACTTGGAAGACCCCACCACCGCCTGAAATGCCCCGATAGGACAGGCTCCGGAGGCCGCCGGACAGGAGTAGCAGTTCAGCCCCGGCACGCAGACGGTTTTCCCAGCGCCCTGATACAGTCCTCCCTTGAGGAAGTTCGGCAGGTGCAGGTTGGTCAGCAGCGTCGCACCCGCCTGAATCCAGCCCCGGAAGCGGGACATGGTCTGCGAAACGCCTGAAAACTTTTTACCCAATACCCACACACTCCAGACATAATTTGATTGCTTTGCTCAGCACTGTCGCCGCCTCGCCCCGCCAGACGCCGAAGCACAGCATGGCGGCTCCGGCCATCAGCAGCGCGATCTGCGCCGCAGCCTTTTTCCCGCAGCTCATTTTTCATCACCCTTTCCGATTTTCTGCCCCCATCATAGCGCGGGAGAGTTAAAGTCTCTGTTAAGAACGAAAACTTAATGCAAACCTTATCTATTCTTGCTATAATGAGAGCAACATAAAAAACGGAGAAATAAAAAGGAGGACTCTCATGCACCTTTTAGTAATTGAAGATGAACGCGCCCTGTGCGAGACGATCGTCCGCAGCCTGCGGCGGCTGGCCTACAGCGTAGACTACTGCTACGACGGGGAGAAGGCTCTGGAGTTGCTGGGCGTGGAGTGCTACGATCTGGTACTTCTTGATCTGAATCTGCCGAAAAAGGACGGCATGACGGTGCTGCGCACCCTGCGGCAAACCGACCGGGAGACGCGGGTGCTGATCCTCTCCGCCCGCAGTGAGGTGGAGGACAAGGTGCAGGGGCTGGACGCCGGGGCAAACGACTATCTTGCAAAGCCCTTTCATCTTGCCGAGCTGGAGGCCCGCATCCGCAGCCTGACATTGCGGCAGTTCACCCAGCAGGATGTGCTGCTGAGCTGCGGAGGCCTGAGCTTCGACACCCGCTCCCGCACCGCCGCTGTCAACGGGCAGACGCTGACGCTGACCCGCAAGGAAACGGGGATTCTCGAATACCTGATGGTACATCAGGGGCGGCCCGTGAGTCAGGAAGAGCTGATGGAGCATGTTTGGGACAACAGCGTGGACAGCTTCAGCAATTCCATTCGCGTCCATATCTCCGCCCTGCGTAAGAAGCTGCGGGCCGTGCTGGGCTATGACCCCATCCGCAACCGCATCGGCGAGGGCTATCTGATGGGAGGCGAGGAATCATGAAGCGTCTTTCCCTGCAGTGGCGCATCACGCTGATGTCCGTCCTGCTCATCGGCATCACCTGCGTGGCCATGAATCTGCTGCTGTGCTCCTCCGGTGTGTACTATATGGACACCATTGCAGACAGCTTACAGGGCGGCGGCACGGTGATCCTGAATGATAGCGGAGCGGCGAGCTTTGACCCGCAGCTCATAGCGCCCAACGAGGAGTTGACCATCGTCGTCGATGGGGTGCAGGGGCGCTTCCGCACCACCAACTGGTACATCACGGCGGCGGTAACGCTGCTCAGCGGCATCCTCGCCTATTTTGTCAGTGGACGCGCTCTCAAGCCCCTTCGCTGCTTTGCCTCGCAGGTGGAGCAGGTGCAGCTGAACAATCTTGCCGATATGAGGATCGATGAAGACTCCATTTCGGAGTTCCGGCAGCTGAGCCGCTCGTTCAACCAGATGCTGGAGCGGCTGAACAACGCCTTTGCCGCCCAGCGGCAGTTCACCGGCAACGCCGCCCACGAGCTGCGCACGCCGCTGGCGCTGATGCAGGCGCAGCTGGAGCTGTTTTCCGCGGAGCATCCCGATGTGCGACCGGAGACGGCGGAGTTCCTCACGCTTTTGCGTGAGCAGACGGAACGGCTGATACAGATGACCAAGACGCTGCTGGAGATGAGCAATTTGCAGCAGGTGGCGCGGAACGAGCAGCTCCAGCTCGCCCCCATGGTCGAGGAGATCTTTACGGATCTTGCGTCGCTGGCGGAGAAGCGAAGCATCACGTTGGAAGTGGAGGGCGACGCCGCCCTGACCGGCAGCGACGCGCTGATCTACCGCATGCTCTTCAACCTGACGGAGAACGCTGTCAAATACAACCGCCTCGGCGGCTCGGTGCGGGTCGAGCTTGCACAGGGGCAGGAAAAGTGCATCATTCGCGTTTCCGACACTGGCTGCGGCATTCCGGAGGAGTATCAGCGGAGCATTTTCCATCCCTTCTTCCGGGTAGACAAATCCCGCAGCCGCGAGTACGGCGGCGCGGGACTGGGACTTTCTCTGGTGTGGGAGATCGCCGATCTCCACGGCGGCTCCGTTTGGGTGGAGGAAAGCTCGGACAAGGGCACGACCATCGCGGTGGAGCTGCCGGCAGGGGCGGAAAAGACGGCGCAGGCGATGGCAAGCCGTTGCTTTTGTCCGCCGGACAGGGTGGACGGGTGCGCATCCCTGTACTCGTAAAGGCCAAATTCTTTCAGCAGATGTATTGCACGGTCTTTGCTTTCTTCCGTCAATTCGGTATTCAGCAGCAGTTCCTCCGCCACACTCGCCGTAAAAAACTGCATTGACGTGTCATTGCCGCAGTAATAGATATTCCTGCGCCGGACTGCCGCTCTTGCTTTTTTCCATTTTGAACAATGCGATGGGGCTAATTTCCCCTCCAAAATGGCCTTCTGTAAACCCATTTTCCCACCCATTAGGCTCAAAAATAGGCCGTAAACCCATGGTAAAACCATCAAAATGGGCTAATTTGAAGTCAAATTTCCTCAAATTTCACCATCGGAATCAGGTGATTCTAGGCATAGAAAAAGCCCGGAAATGGCGTATTTCTGGGCTTTTTTAGCATTTTTAAGCTGTAGATTATCGCTTGCTGAACTGAGGTGCGCGACGAGCGGCTTTGAGGCCGTACTCACCTGACCTTGATCCGAAAAGTCCAGTATTCATGCAGGTTTTCGGGCTTCCCTCTCTCAGTAAACCCATAGGTAAACCCACGAAATCGCGAAATTTTTGGTGTAGTTCAACGCAGCCCGAATGCTGCATTCACAACGCTGCTCAATTCCTCAGGTTTATTATGTGTTCTCCTCCTATCTATCTTCATACACAAAATCCAAGAACAGCGTGTCATGCAAAAGAGCCGCAGTCAGCACAAATAATTTTTGTGTAGCAAGCAATGACGGAGAGGGTGAGGATGCTAACAATCAAGCTATTTTCTAATTATATCCCAAAACCGGAAATGCCGCTCTGGGCTGAAAAGTTCGGAGCGGCATTTCTGGTTTCCGGCTTGCATTTCGGGCAGTGTTTTACTACAATAAAGGCACGAATGATTGGGAAAAGGAGCGGTTTTATGTCCAGCAGAGCCTTGCAGATCGTGACCCAGTTGAGCAATGCCCCCGAACAGACGATGACTTCGCAGGAACTAGCGGAGCGGATCGGTGTCAGTGCGCACACCATCAAGAATGAGATGCCGCAGGTGGCGCAGATCCTGAATGAGAATGGTGCCCGGCTGGTTTCCCGGCGGCATAAGGGTTACTATGTGGAAGTTCTGGACCCGGAAGCGTACGATACTTTTTCGGCTGTGACCAGCATCCGGCAGATGCCGGGCAGTATGCTGAACGCCGACCGGGAAAGCCGGGTGCGGTATCTGTCCCGGCGCATCATCTCCACGGAAACCGGCATTAAGAAGGAACAGCTGGCCGATCAGCTTTTTCTCTCGGCTTCGGCATTGCGGGAGCCGCTGAGCATGGCGACCCGCCTGTGTGAGAGCTTTGGCCTGCGGATCGTCTCACGCCCCGGCACCGGAATGCGGGTGGAAGGAGAAGAGTACAAGCGCAGGCTGGCACTGACCGAAGTCTCCGGCGTGCATTTCCACAAGGAAACGCTGGATTGCAGTGACCCGGACAGTGCATCCTGGCTCAGCTGCGGATACGAAGAGCGGCAGGATATCCGGCATACATTTCTGAAGATCCTGCGGGAAAGCCCGGTCTCCCTGCGAGACAGTGCGACCCAGCGTGTGGCGGTCTACCTGATCATTGCACGGAACCGGGTGCAGAACGGCCATGAGATCCGGCTGCCGGACCCATGGCTGGAAAGCATCTCCGGAACGATGTTCTATCCGCTGGCACAGTCCATTTACCACACACTGGAGGAACAATACGGGGGCTATGCCATGCCCCAGGATGAGGTGGCGTTTCTGGGCATTCTGCTGTTCAGTATGCTGGATGTGAACCTGAAGCGGGACCCGTTCAGCCTGCATCCCGGCTTTGCAGGGCAGGCGGGATGCTTGCGGGACCGGGTGCTGGTCTACCTGAAGCAGGAGACCGGACTGGATTTTGCGCCCTTGCCAATGGCAAGGGATCTGCTGCAGCAGATCCTATTCAATCTGATCGCACAACATTTCTATGGAACGGACGGCACAATGCAGTATGACTATGTTTATGAACTGCAATTTCTGGATTGCCCGCTCTGTGCGGAACTGAGCCGCCGGGTGATTGAATTTATCCAGACGGTTTATCCGTTCCGGGCAAACCGGTTTCTGCTGGCAATGCTGAGCTGCTATTTCTTCAGCCTGCTGCACGAGATCCGGTATCCCATCCGGCCGCTCCGTCTGTGCTCCACCCATTTTCTGGGAACCGAGTATGCCCGGATCCAGACAGAGGGCCTGAAAGAGCGTTACCCCGAACTGATCGAAGAGATCACGCCGATGAACCTGTACGAGCTGCGCCGCATCGACCCGGCAGAATGCGACGGAGTGCTGCTGGGAAATGGCGCAGAACAGGAAGAGGGAATAAAGCCCGGCTACCGGTATGATTACCCGGTGGAACTGTTGCTGTTGATCCGGAACGAACGGGACTTTGACCGTGTTTACAACACCCTGCTGGTGGAAGCATACCAGTATCGGCAGCAGCTTCCGCCGCCGGAGAATTATCGTGTAATCCGAAACTTCCAGTATTACACGCCGGAGCAGTTCTTCCAGTATCTGGCGGGGGTACATGGCAGGGACGAAGCTGAACGGCAGGCGCTTCTGAATCGGTGGATCATCCGGGAAAAATGCTGGACGTACCAGTGCGGCGAAGTCGTGGTGGTCTTTCAGGAGGAACAGGGCGCAGAAGGAGAAAAGATCCGACTGGAATTTTACCCGCTGGAAAAACGGGCACTCTGGGGAGAACGGAAGATCCGGGCACTGCTGTATGTCGGCGGCGGACTTCACGACTGGCAGAAGATGAAAGCGCTGAATACACTGCTGTACTCTTTTGTGCGGTATCCGGAAGAACTGGAAGCCTTTGCGGAAGACCCGCCCCGGATGGCGGCGGAATGGCTTCGGCGCTCGTTGCAGACTATGTAAAATCACCAAATCATGGCGCACAGTTTTGAACAGGGTGTTCAACTGTGCTCCATTTTGAACTTATAAAATGAAATCAAAACGACTTGAACTTATTCTATAAATCAAAAAGCGTTGAACTCTGTGCAAAATAGAGATAAAATGTGAACATCGAAGGAAAATAATTAGCTTGTAGTCGAAAAGAGGATGCCTGTTATGCTGAAAATCTTTCTCTCGTCCCATGGCTCAATGGCCAGCGGAATGCAAAGCTCGCTGAAGATCCTGATGGGAGAGTGCGAGAATTTGACCGTATTTGATGCCTATCTGGATGAGAGCTGCGTGCAGGATCATCTGGATGCGTTCTATGAGACTGTCGGTCCGGAGGACGAAGTGCTGCTGTGCAGCGACCTTTACGGCGGCAGCGTGAATCAGGCCATGTTCACCTACCTGGACCGCCCAAACACCCGGCTGGTGAGCGGTGTGAACATGAGCTTCATGATGAATGTTCTGAGCGAGGATACCCTCAGCGACGAACGGCTGGATGAGATCATTGAAGAAAGCCGCGAGTATCTGCGCCGTGTGGAACCGGAAGTTCCTGCGGACACGGCACCGGCAGGCAGCGACGACTTCTTCTGATAAAAAGAAAGGATGGAAAACTTATGATCAAATGGGTACGTTTGGATGAGCGCATGATTCATGGCCAGGTCGCCACCAAGTGGAGCCGCACGCTAGGCGTTGACCGCATCGTGGTGGCAGATGATACGGCGGCTGCCAGCGATATCATGCAGAAATCCCTGATGATGGCTGCACCGGCCACCTGCAAGACGGCGATCGTGACGGTGGATAAGGCGGTCTCGCTCTGCAACGATCCCCGTGCAGCCGGTCTGAAGATCCTGCTGATCGTCAGCACGCCGGAAAATCTGCTGCGTGTGGCCAAGGAAGTCAAGGATATCCCGCAGATCAATGTGGGCAATTATGGCCGCATTGCTCCCAAGCACGGAACGGAAGCCCGCAAGACCTATACCAAGAATCTGTATGCCTACGAGGACGAAGTCGAGGTTCTGCGGCAGGTCATGGCAACCGGGATCCCTTGCAATGTGCAGACCATCCCCGATGATGTTCCGCAGGAACTTTCCAAGGTACTGGGCTGAGCGTGGTGCTCTGCCTGAAAATAGAAAAAAGTACAAGGAGGAAAAATCGCTATGTCAATTACCGCTGCAATCATCTGTGCAGTCGTGTATGCGGTCATCAACTGGCTTGACCCGTACACCCTGTCCTGGCAGTGCCTGAACCGCCCCATCGTGGTGGCACCGCTGGTCGGCCTGCTTCTGGGCGACTTCCAGACCGGCATCATCATGGGTGCTTCGCTGGAAGCAATCTTCATGGGCATCTCTGCTGTGGGCGGCTCGATTCCGTCCGACTGCCTGTCCGGCTCCATCATCGCTGTGGCGTATACCATCGTGGTGGGCGGCGACGGTGCCATGGAAACCGGTCTGGCTCTGTCCCTGACCATCGGTACCGTGATGTCTACCATCAACACCATGCTGATGCCTCTGTGGGCCGGCCTGGCTCCCTACTGGGAGAGACTGGCTTCTGAGTGCAAGCCCAACAAGTTCCGTGCCATCTCCATGGTCGTCAACTTCATCGCCTGCCTGCCCGGTGCGGCAATCATCTTCTTGGGCGTTGCCTTTGGCATCGAGGGTCTGCAGGCTGGTCTGGCTGCCTGCCCCGCATGGGTCATGACAGGTCTGGCCGCTGCCGGTACCATGATGACCGCCGTCGGTTTCGGCATCCTGCTGTCCATGATCTGGTCCACCGATATCGCTGTGTTCTACTTTGTCGGCTTTATCTGCGCCAAGAGCCTGGGCCTGAGCAGCCTTGGTATCGCCGTCATCGGTGCAGCCATCGCCCTGACCCTGTTCTTCATTGACAAGCGCATCATTGATGCAAAGAACGCTGTGGCTGCTGCCCCCGCTGCGGGTGCTGCTGCCCCTGCCAACAGTGAGGAGGATTTCTTCTGATGGAAAAGAAAGTTGTCAGCGCAGAGGAAAATAAGATCCTCAAAAAGATGTTCTGGAACAGCCATCTGGTCTTTGCAAACTTCAACATGACCAAGATGGAAGCCAATGGTTTCACCATGACCATGGCCCCCGCCGTGGAGAGTATCTATGGCGACGATATCGAAGGCAAGAAGGCCGCTTATGCCCGCCATCAGTCCTTCTTCAATACCCATGCAGTCGCATTCAACTTTATCGCAGGTCTGTGCTACGCACTGGAAAAGGACTGCCACGACGGTAAAGTTCCCGGCGAGACCATTGATGCCATCAAGGCTTCCCTGATGGGCCCCACCGCCGGTATGTTCGACTCCATCTTCTTCAACTGCCTGCGTGTCATCGGTGCCGGTATTGCAATCGGTCTGTGCTCGCAGGGCAACATCCTCGGCACCTTCATCTTCATCCTGCTGTATGGCATTTCGCAGTCCCTGCTCAAATGGGTCCTGCTGAAACTGGGCTACACACTGGGCACAAGCTTCATCAACACCGTCTTTAACAGCGGCCTGATGAGCGTTGCGACCCGCTGTGCATCCATCCTCGGCCTGATGATGGTCGGTGCCATGACGGCAACCACCGTGGGCTTCCCCCTGAACTGGACGCTGAACATCGGCGAGACCTCCATCGTGGTCTCCGAGCTGTTTAATGCCATCTATCCGGGCATTCTGAGCTTGGCTCTGGTGCTGTTCATGATGTGGCGAATCAAGAAGGGCAACCGCCCCACACAGCTGATCATCGGTCTGCTGATCTTTGGTCTGCTGGGCGCATTCCTTGGAATCTTCTAAAAAAATCAGATCGCCTGATCCTGCAAGGGGTCCGCAGTCCGGCAGGAGTAAAACGCTTCCTGCCGGACTTTTTTGTAGAAGGAGAACGGATATGACATTGCAAGACCTGATGATGCTGTATGGTGTCACCCTGGGCAAACGGCGCACTGCAAAGCAGAAATATCTTTTTGCCCAGCAGCTCAACGAGAGCCTACCGCCGCTGGGCTGGCCGGTGCGGGTTCAACAGAGGGAAGGACGGTTTTCCAAGATCGAAAACCTGATTGCCGGGGATCTGGCAAATGCAAAGGTCGTCATTGCGGTCCCCTTTGATACGCCGGCAAAGGCGCTGCGGCCCCAGAAATACTATCCGTTCCATCCGGACAAAAATGTTCAGCAGCGGGGGAGAGACCTTGCACTGCAATGCGTGCTGGAACTGCTCTGTTTCGGAGCGGCCTGCCTGATGTTCTGGTCCGGACGGGGAACCGGTGCCATGCTGCCCCGGACGCTGGCGGCACTGCTGCTGGCAGGGGTAGGTGTCTGGCTGCTGCTGCCCCATGCAAGCCCCTGCAACTTCAGCCGCTGTTCCGGTGCGGTCGCCACTGCCGTAAAGCTGGCGGAGGACCTGAGCGGTGAGGAGAACATCGCTTTTGCCTTCTGTGACCATGCAGTGGATAACTATGACGGCTTCCGGCTTCTGGCGCAGGAGATGCCAACTGCGGCAACTGTTCTGCTGCTGGACAATCTGACCAGCGGCCCGGCAGTGGCGCTGGCGCACGGCGAGTACCGGAAAGAGGCGGCGGAACAGCTGTGCAGTTTGTTGCCGGAGGATAAGGTCTATGACCGGAACTACCCGGAGGAACAGCGGCAGCGGAATCTGCTGGCGCTCTTTCCCAGAGGGATGATGCTCAGCTGTGGACGAGTGGAAAAAGGCGAATTTGTTGTGGAGAATACCTGCTGTGCACAGGACCATGTACTGGATCTGCCCCGGATGGAGCGGATGGAACGGGCGTTGGCCGATTTTGCAAAACAGGAAGCAAATAAGAAGGAGAACTGAATTATGAAACTGCATTCCAACCGCATTTATACGCCGGAAGGCCCCAAGGCAGGTGTGCTGACTGTGGAAGGCGGCAAGATCACTGCCTTTGCAGAAAACACGACCGACCCCGAAGCCATTGAATACGGCGACCAGCGGATTATCCCCGGCATTTTTGATACTCATAACCACGGCACCTGCGGTTATGATATCATGAATAAGAATGCCCCCCATGAAAAGCAGATCGCATCCGTGAAAGGTTATCTGAAGGGGCTGGCAAGTCAGGGCACCGTGAACATCTTCCCGACGGTGTGCGACCCGGATTCCATCCGTGCGGTGGCAGAGGTGGCAAAAGAGGGTGATCAGGACGGTGCAACCATTCTGGGTATCCACAGCGAAGGCCCCTGGCTGAACCGCACCGGTGAAAAAGGCATCCGTACCGGCTGGCCGGAGGTAAGTATGGAGACGGCACATGCCATGGTGGAAGCCGGCGGCGGGTGGCTGCGTCTTGTGGCACTGGCACCGGAGATCCCCGGGATGGACCCCATCATCGAGTATTTCCTCTCGCAGGGCATCACAGTGGCAGCCGCCCACAGTGACAACAACTATAAGCAGGCCATGGCCGCCTATGCCAAGGGCATCAGTGTGGCGACCCATACCGGCAACGTCATGACCGATATGCATCACCGGGACATCGGCGGTCTGGGAGCAGCCCTGACCAATGAAAACGTTACCTGTGAGGTGATCTGCGACGGCCTGCACATCTGCGATGAGATGCTGGGCATCTACTTCAAGGTCAAGAGCACCGACAAATTCATGATGGTCAGTGACTGTACGGCTCTGTCCGGTGCACCGGTGGGCAAGTATGAGGGCATCTTTGAGGGGATGGCCCTGAATGTGACCCCGGAGGGCTTTGTTCTGACCGATACCGGCCGCCTGTGCGGTTCCAGCCAGCCGGTGCTGTTCGACATCAGAAATCTGGTGAACAATGTTGGCATCCCGCTGGAGACCTGCCTGAAGATGGCCTGCCTCAATCCCTGCATCAAGTATGGTTTTGCCGACCGCAAGGGTACCATTGAAGTGGGCAAGGACGCAGATCTGGTGGTCATCAGCGACGATTATCAGGCACAGGTCACCTACGCCGAGGGCCGGAAGGTCTATGACCGCAGCACCGAGGGCAAGATCTTCAATGCGGATTATCTGAACCGATAAGGACAAAGGAAACAGCTATGAGCAAGAAGTTGATCGTAGTAGCCGATGATTTCGGCTTCAGTGAGGCATACAACTATGGTGTCATCAAAGCCTATAAGGAGGGCGTGGTCTGCACCCTCTCGCTGATGAGCAACATGGCCGCCGTCCCCCATGCGGTGAAACTCTGGCAGAGCGAGTGCCCGGAGGTGCCGCTGGTCCAGCACACCAATTTTGTGCAGTACCGCCCCGTCAGCGCCCCGGAAAAGGTGCCCACGCTGGTAAACGAAGAGGGAATGTTCTACCGCAGCTATCTGTGGAAGAGCGAGAATCCCAATGATGCCAAATGCAAGGGCGAAGTTTACCCCAGCTATGAGGACCTGTATACCGAGACCATGGCCCAGCTGGACCGGCACAAAGAACTTGTGGGACATTATCCCCGGCATTTTGAGGGCCACAGCGCCATGACAAGGCCCATGGAGCAGGCGTTCCGGGATATCGGAAAGAAGCTGGGCATCCATAACATGGGCGATACGCTGGCCGAAGAACTGCCGATGAAACCGGCCTGCGAGCTGTTCAGTTTGGGCAACAGCAACGCAATGGAGATTCTGAACCGGGGCAGCCGCCCGGAGGACTGGCTGGAAGACCGCTTCGGCATCCTGAGCTCTCCCTACGAGTACAATATCCTGCATTTCCATCCGGGTTATCTGGATCAGTACCTTCTGGACAATACTTCCCTGACCCTGCCCCGCTGCCGTGATCTGGCGACCCTGTGTGACCCGCAGGTTCGTCGCTGGCTGGATGAGCATGAGGTGGAACTGACCAACTTTGATGCCCTGTACGAATAACTGCGCCATTTCCAAGTGATACTTTATCATCCTCCATAGGAACGCCGCTGCACAGAATTGCGACCTGTGCGGCGGCGTTTTCTTAGTAATGGCCTAACCCTCTCAGCCAAAGTCTTTAACTGAGAGGGTCACCCCCCACCCCCCCGTCAAATCGCACTAAAAAATAGACTGCATTTGTTACAAATGACAAACTCATGGAAAACCCCTTGATTTTTATATAAGGGGGGTATAATAAAATGCAAAAGAGCACCCCCACAAAACAGAAGAATCGGCAAACCAGCTGGAAGGCTGCGACGCAAAGCTAAAGGGCCCAGACCGGGCAGCCAGCTGCACTTCCCCATAAGTACACCACAGCGTCACACCAGCCTTTCGGGGCAGGTGCGGCGCCTTTTTACATTTACGGCGGGTGCAGGGAAAAGCGTTTGGGATACTTCATAAGGGAGGAAAAAGTTTATGAAACCAAAACGTGTAGTAAGTTTGCTGGTGGCGGGCTGTATGGCCGTCTCCATGGTGCCTGCTTCGGCGGTCACGGCGTTTGCGGAAACGGTGGGGAATACGTCTGCCTTGGCTGTGCTGGCACAAAATGCAGCAACAAGCGGCCCTTGCGGTGCAGAAGATCAGACGGAAAGTGTTTCTTGGGAAGTGGAACAAAACAATACGGCTGCGGAGAATCCTACATATACACTGAACATCGAAGGTTCAGGTGCAATGGCGGATTACAATGCAATCACAGATGATGGAACAGTTGAAGATGACGGAACGGCTAAGAATTATACAATCAAAATGATACCCGTCCGCGGGCTGAGTACAGAGAAAAAATTACAAAGGTTGTAGTTGAAGAAGGTTTTACGTTGATTGGTGATAGTGCATTTCCGCAGATGGTTCTGATACTCTGATATTCCTGCTCATGGCCACACCTCCAATGGATCACGATATTCATAATCCTTTTTCCGGTTCAGATAGCCCAGTTGTTCCAAGCGTATAGCAGCTGCCGATCTCGAAACGCCAAAAACACCACAGAAAGTGTCTATTTTGACCTGATCCTTGTCGTAAAAACGCCATCCATAACAGGTCAGAGGCTTTCTGCTGTTAATGAACCACATCGCCCGATCCACCTCTGACTGGGGCATCAGGATGGCAGCTCCCAGCGAATTGGCCTGCCATTCGTTCCAATCCTCCTGCGTTCTCAGAACGCGGGAGCCATTTCCTCGCACTTCCGGTCTCTTATGGCAGGCTATCTTTCGGTCATCGGAATCCAGCTGAAACAGTATCTGGTGAGCGCACTCATGCGCCAGCGTAAATCTGCGTTTTCCGCAGAGTTTCCGAATATTCTCCGGTTCAATAAAGCCCTTGTCCAGAACCACATCATTGGTTTTCAGGAAAATGCTCCTCTGACTTCCATCAACCTCTATCTGATATTCTGTATCCACATACGCGGTCAGACCATAGATGCTTCCGTCCGAGGACAACTTTTGAAATGACACTTTCAAGTTCAGATAGTCGGATGCAAACTGGTCAATGGGTGTCGGAAGCGCGAATCTCGTCGGATCATCTGCTTCGCTGCCGAAAAAGGACTTTTGAAAATCTCTTATCACTGCAACAGCGATTTCCTCTATGTTTTTCTGCGAAAGGATCATAGGCACTGCTCCTTTGCTTCAACGAACCATTTTTCATCTTCGTTGTACAGGAAGCTCTCATGCCCACCGATCATGACCGTATAGCGGATTCCGCAGCCTCCTACCTTCGTGGAAGCAGCCCGACACTTATGCTTCAATCGGTCGATCTCATACACCCGTCCGTCAATCCACCGAATCAGACGCGGACGGATATTTCCCTCTGCATCCACATCTAAATTCACAGGTACATATACTTTTCTACATTTCTGTTCCGACATATTCTACGCTCCTTCTCTGTAAACCGGCGAATGTGTTGACTTCTTTTAGCAAAGAACTCACCAGATTCTGCCGGTGCTGTATTAACCAATCATTCCTGTCGGCATAACCAAATCCACTTTTCGCTCTGTCGGCATCTTGCTTTTCTGAAAAAGTACCCCATTTTTAATCGCATCTTTCCCGAATCGGAATCGAATCTGCTCAATCGCTGCGTCCAAGCGTTCCTGGCGATCCAGTGATTTCACATCAGTGAATAGGTCGTATTGTATCGGACAATCCTCTTCAAACAGGTTGATTGCCCGAACTGTCACCGAACGAATCGGGTGTTCCCACTGATAATTCTTATCAAACAGAGCAAATGCGGTTTTCGCCAGATAGGTGGGGCTTTGTGTCGGAATGCTAATCCGGCACTGCCACTCCTTCGTGAAAAGCTCATTGTTGCGGATGGAAATCGCTATTCCGCCCGCTTTCTTCTTATGTGTTCGTAGCTTGGTTCCAATCTCCTGCACCAGCTCCAGCATGACACACCAGACTTCGGCGTTATTCTCCAAATCCTGCATGGTCGTTATCCCGTGTCCGATGCTCTTTACCGGAGAAACATAATCGGAAAGCATAACCGGCGAATCATCCAGCCCATTGGCATATTTCTTAATCGCCAGTCCATTCTTTCCAAGGCGGCACTTCAAGAAATCATCCGATGTTGCAGCAAGCTCTCCAATGGTATGAATCCCATAACCGGATAGAACCTTCTCGGTCGCTCTGCCGACTCCAAGCAAGTCAGAGGCAGGAAGACACCAAATCTTCTCACGGAATGAATCTGCTTCGATGCAGGTAATCGCATCCGGCTTTTTCATATCCGACCCAAGCTTGGCAAAAATCTTGTTGAAGCTCACTCCTGCGGAAATCGTAAGGCCCAGTTCAAACTTAACGGTTCTGCGAATCTCATCTGCGATTTCAAATCCAGTTCCCATGCAGCCGCTTCCGGTCACATCCAGCCAGCATTCGTCCATCCCGTAAGGTTCAATCTGGTCAGTATAACGACCGTATATCTCACGGGCTAATTTTGAAAACTTCATATATTGCTCATAGTGCGGCTCCACGATCACAAGATCCTGGCACTTCTGCTTTGCTTGCCAGATTGCCTCTCCCGTGGAAACGCCAAACGCCTTTGCTGCATAGTTCTTCGCAAGTACAATACCATGCCGTTCCTCCACAGAACCACACACTGCCACCGGCTTGTTCTTCAGTTCCGGATTCAGCATACACTCGACAGAGGCATAGAAATTATTCATATCACAGTGAAGGATCACTCTTTGCATCTTGTATTCCTCCTCTCCGTTCGCGAAAGCACGAACAACTTTTCACGAACGCATTGACACACAGCATTTCTTGTGATACTATAATTACACGAATTATATTTCGTGTTTTCATCGTCATTATAGCAAGCACAGTTTTTCGTGTCAATAGATTTTTATGAAAAAGTGTTCGTGTTCGTAATCAAAAAAGAAAGAGGTATTCCTATGGTCTTCAAAGAAAGGTTGAAAGAAAAAAGAACAGAAGCCAATTTAACTCAGGTAGAACTTGCAGAGAAGGCCGGTGTAACCGCCCGCACAATTCAGAATTATGAGCTTGGCAGCCGTAAACCATCCAATATGGTTACGATCCAGAAGATCGCGGATGCGCTGAATACTACTACTGAGTATCTGCTGGGAAGCAGCGGCACCTATGTTGTAGAAGCCCATGAAAAAGGCGGCGCAAAAGCAGCGAAAGATATTGAAGAACTGGTCAGCGAAGTGACCGGTATGTTTGCTGGCGGCGAATTAAGTGAAGATGCCATCGAGGGAGCTTATAAAGCTCTGACTGATGCCTACTGGATTGCCAAAGAGAACAATAAAAAATACGCCCCGAAAACGAGGCGTAAAAAATCCGATCAGTGATATTTATCGTACACACTTTTCGCTATACTGTAAACTGGAGGTGGTATGATGAATGCGGAACAGCTTTCACGGGTCGGTGAGAAACTGGTAAAACGCTGCGGTTCCAGAGACCCTTTTGAAATTGCAAGGCAGCTTGGTATCAATGTCATGCTTTGCGAAAATTTTGGTTCCCTGAAGGGAATGTACCGGGTGATTAAGCGAAATCGCTTTATTTTCCTGAATAACAGTCTGGATGAAAATATGCTGCGCATCGTGTGCGCACATGAATTAGGGCATGACCAGCTTCACCGGAATATGGCGAAAACCACCCCGATTCATGAGTTCATGCTCTATGACATGAAATCCAAACCGGAATATGAAGCTAACATCGTAGCAGCGGAGATCCTGATGGACAGCGATGAAGTTCTTCGCTACATCTATGAGTATGGATATACAGCCGAGCAGATCGCCAGTGCGATGTCCACCGACATCAATCTGGTTGCGCTGAAGGTAGCACACTTGGCTACACTTGGTTATAATCTGCACGCACTGGAACATAAAAGCAACTTTTTGAAATAACGTATCTTCGAGGAGTCTTGACCGGCTCCTCTTTTTGTTGCAAATTGTGCAGATGCCGTCTGCACAATTATCAGCCTAACATCTGCATGTGATAGAGCTTCACTTTTTCCTCGAACGGCAGTCCCGGATCAATGCCGACTTCTTCCCACATCACACCATACGGTGCGCCGCCATCTGTGTATCCAGCGATAAAAGCAAAACGACCATCGCAGTCCTTATACAGTTCTGCCAACCGCTCCCGTTCCTTCGCTTCCCGCTCCATTCTCCGCTGCCGGAGCCGCTGTTCTTCGGCCCGTTTAATCTGGTCAAGCTGCTCCTGTGTATAATCGACTCCAAGCTCCTGCAAATCTTTAGCAGCCGTCACAGCATCCACATGAAAGCGTTCCCGGTAATGCTTGTTGATCTTTTTCGGTGAGCCGGTATAGGTGAGCAGCCACTGCTTGCCTTTTCGTAGGCGCGCTTCCTTTCGCTCAGCCTTCATCAATTTCTTTTTCTTTGCCATTTGCGGAATCTCCCGGATTTTTTGCTGATGATTTTGGTTTACGCTTTTTCGGTGCCGTCAGCTCATAGCTCAAAGAAAGCAGGTCTTTGATGGCATCATCCAGCTCCGTTTTGCCGAGCTGAATACTGAGCCATTTTTCCTTGTTCATGTGATAGGCCGGAAAATAGCCGTCCTGCCCACGAAGAGAGCCGATCAGCAGCGGATCGCTTTTCACATTAAGGACATCAATGATGTCTGCTTCCGGCAGTCCCAACTTATCAGCAGATACTTCCAGAACTACACCATACCATTTATTATTGTCGTTGTGCCGCAGCACTGCATTCCAGTCATGCCAGGGGTATTCCGGCTCTGTGCCGTACTGCTGACGTATCCATGTAAATAATTCTTGTCGTGTCATTCCACATTGCAAGCGAAGTCAATCTATGTTGCACTTCCCACTGCATCCTCCATTTCCACAGAATTCGCAGCCATGTGTATGCCCATGTCCATAATACCATCGCCCATAGCGACAACCATAGTGGGGAGGACAATGAGCACAATCTCCCGTGCATCTGCCTGTACTTTTAGGCTTATGGCTGCCAGCCAGAGCCATTCCCATCAGTATACTGCTGAACAGTCCCGGCTTCTTCGGTTGTGCCTCTTTAAGCGGAATTTCCTCGTCAGGCTCATCCGGATCAGCATATGGAATGCCACTGCGCTTTGAAATCTTCCTGATCAGCGACTCGTCCACACCATAATCACATAACTCATTCAGCCCATTTTCTGTGAAAATTGCATCTGTCGAGTTAACCAGCTGATAGATGGATTCCTCATCTGGCAGATTAGGAAGCAGTGTCAGAACATCCTCCTCTGTAAAGTGCGTTGGTTTGGAAGTAATCTTATCAATCAACTCAAACACCGGTTCCGGATCAGGTAGACAGCTCAGCAGCGTATCCAGCTGTTCCCCAGTATAAGCATCCACAGCTGTCTGAATCAGCTTTTCCAGTGCTTCTTCATCTTCGATTTGCCCGCTATCTGCAATCTCCGCAACTTCCGCAGCTCGAAACCGGACTCCCGCTGCTAATGCTCTGCGAAGAATACTGGTAGCTGTGCGCGTATCTACATACTGAATGCAGTCACATATTTCCTCAGATGGACTTCCATCCGATCCGAAGTCCTTGATAGAGGCCAGACGGCTATACTGAGTACTTTCCTGCCATCCGTCATATCTCTCATAATATTCAGCCCAGGTCACTTAGCCGCACCTCCTCCACACTGCATCGCCATCAAAAATCATCTAATGCAGCATCTATTTCTTCCAGCCGATCAATCCAGCCCAGATCAGATTTCTTCTTGGTTGCTGGTCTTTTCTTATCACTGCAAACCACTTCAAACCGTTTCTCTTCTGTCCCGAACAAACCTTTTACCTGAATTCTGAAATCCGGCTTGTTGTTGCTCAGTCCCTGCATGAGCTGCACATTCTTGTATCTGGGCAGGAGAATTTGACAAATAACCTGAATGTCTTGCTCCTTAACGCAGGGAGCCGCCATGAACTTTTTCGTTATGTAAGGCTTTATATCTGCCAGTACCTGTGACATAGAGGCTTTCTTTCGATTATCGATCATAAAGCTCCTATTCCAAAACTTCAATTTCAGTTCAATGTTGTTTTCTACTTAAAAATAGGAACAAATTCACAGACGCACTCTGTCTTCATGCAGATTCCTCTAAACAAATACTTCAAATACAAGCAGTCACATTTGATTCAATGCACTTAACAGCATTTCCTTGTATTCATCTGTAACCTGCTGTGGTCCAACGATTTTTATTTTTCCGTTGAAACCGAATACCCGACGATAGAAGATAGTGCTGGTGCATACGCTGACCGTTGCTTTAAAATGATCCGCATCGACCGGCTCACATTCAAAGTCTGTACCGAAATTATCGATCAGGTATTTCATGACCGATACATGGCAATACAGCTGCACTTTGACCGATTCTTCGGTATCATACATCCGGAATACATGCTTGCTATAGTCTGCCGGAGTATAATTTTCTGGCGGCATTACTACGATCTGGTTGAGGATCTTCGGCTGCTCTGCGATACGATCCAGACGGAAATTCCGCATCTCCTGGCGCTCATCGCAGAAGCCGCGCATGTAGTAGTAATCGCCGTCCCAGATCAATGTGTACGGACTGACCGTATACGGATTGCCGTCGTTTGTGACATAGCGCTGCTTTGCGATATCGAAATCGGTGTAGTAGAACGAGATCTTCCTCTTGGTATCGATCGCCTCGTTGATTGCATCGACGATGTAATATCCATGTTCATTCTCAGACTTCACGCGCCCTGCAGCATAGATATGCCGACGGAGCTTTGCGACATTCCGGGAATTGGTCAGAGTAAGCAGCTTGGTAATCAACTCTTCACTTTTTCGCTGGGTGATGAACTTGGAGGACGCGATTGCATCGACCAGCACCTTGAGCTCCGGCAGCTCATACACATGGCCATCATAGTAGTACTTGTTCTGCGTAGACTCATAGTGCTCGATATGAAGGCCACAGTCATGGAGCATGGCAAGATCATCGCTGATCGTATTGCGAGAAACCTTAAAGGAATAGTCTTCCTTGAGGATCTTCATCAGCTCGGCGGTCGATAATGTATGCTCGGCATCGGTGTGTTGAACAAGGTGTTGATATAAGTATAGAATTCTTAGTTTTGTGCCATTTTCCATAGTATCACCAAATATTCAAATTCCATTATACGGGTGAACATTAAAAGTTTCTTGCGATTGTATTTATAAAGCTTTCTGCTTCTTGATCACTATATTCTTGTTGAATTAAATCGAAAACTCGTTCTAAGACCTTTCGTTGTTCCATTGTGAGCTTGAAATTAATATTAAGGGCACGATATCTGGTTTGGGTTCTCTTTTGATCGATTAACAAGGATAATTTATCCATATAATCCATTTCAGCGACTACTTCTGACTCGCCGCTGTCTAAAAAATCACTTTCCGTGGTATCCTCTGCATAGCCATAATCCTCATAGCAAAGGTCATTTACATCTTCGAAAGATTGAGCTTCTACGACTGCCTTTTTTTCTCTGGAAAGACTTCTCTCATAAGATATCCGACGAATATCTTTTGAAACAGAAAATGCCCATTCCTTGAACACCCTAATTAGCGTATAGTACGCTTCATTCTTTTCAAAGTCATCTCGACGAGAATTGACGATCAGGTCAGGGTCAAGAACATGCAACTCACCTATAATCCAACCATTGAAGCGTTCTTCTTTAAAATAGGAATTGCAAGTCGATCTGTCCCCTATCAAGATATTTCCTTGGCGAATTCGAATGCCCTTTACAGTGTTGTCATTGATTGTTCCATAAAAAGCAGTATGAGCATACCAGAGAACGGCACTTAGAATTTCACCTCTGTAAAATTTCTTCACTTGGATATCTTGGATGCTGTCAGAGATCTTTTTCACACGATCCGAAACAAAGCTATCTGAGTAAGGCTTGTATAATTCTTCTCCATTAAGGCAAATGCAATATGTTGGAATAATATATCCAGCAATCCTCACTTTTTCTTGTATCGTACTTCTCCATTTGAATTCTTTATCAAATGGAAGAGGGGAATGCTGAATTAAATAATCGCGTACCACGTCCTCATCCATTAGTCCATTGTTACATGTTACGCCAAGCATTTTCACTTCAAAATAGTGCCGACTAGCCTTTTCGCTAGATTTTTCGATAGAAACAATCTGCTTCATGACATCATGCACACTGACATTATCTTCGTTAGAAATAAGTAGCAATTCTCTTAATAGCTTTGCGTTATAACGGACTATTGTTTTGGAATCTTCACCTGCGAAAGATGTAATAAAAACAAGTTCATCACAATAACCTAAACCCGCCAAACGTCCAATACCACGAAACCCTCTGTTTTGGGCTCTTTGTTTATTAGAATTACCGATATCTATAAGCGTTGATATTGCATGGTTTTGGCAAAGTCCTCGGCCATTATCGAAAATAGAGAGCGTATTCTTCTCGGGATTAATATTTATTGCAATTTCGAAATATTCAGGTCTCTCAAGTTTTTCCATGATAGCAGCATCGATGGAATCTACTGCATTTTGAATATATTCTCGATAAAGGTCGAGAGGAGAAGCGTACATACCATTAGTGAGTGATTCTAAGGTATATTTTCCTATTATAAGTTCGTGATCCATAATCAAACATCAAATATCGAGAGCTGCTTGTAAACATTGGTAAGCTGCTTGTTCAGTTCATCAATAATATACTCTGCACCAACTTCTCCATCAATGGCATCCTTAATCACTACTTCTTTAAAGTGATCAAAATGCTTCAGAAGAAGTTCTCGAGTTGTCCTTTCATCTAGATTTTTTATGGAATTGATAATTCTGCTTTTGCTTTTGCGATTTAAAACTCCATATTGGGAATACATAAATAGACACTTGATAAGTTCAAAATCGAAGAAAGATTTCTTTGTCATCATCTGAACCTTTGACAGATTATGGACAACAAAAGGAGTCTGTTCTGCTTCATAATCCAAAAAGCTAAGGATATCAGAAATAGCTTTTCTACCCATCGCTTCACAAATGCCTTGCAAATATGAACAGGGTATTTTACTATTCGCAATATACCTCATCACCCGACGGTACATAATGTGGAACTCATTTGTAATATAATCAATAAATAAATTCCTATCTTCAACCGGTTCCATCGAAAAAGCTTTTAACATTGTTGTTGTCGTAAAATAATGAATAAGTAACTTTTTGTGTGTAGGATCAGTTAAAGAAATAAACCTTTCAACTGTAATATTGTTGTCGCCGATCATAGAAATAAATACATCTTTGGAGTCTCCCAATAGATCAAATAATCGGTTCCATTCTTTTAAATAAAGTTGGTTTTCGTCCCAAACTATTTTCCTTGCTTCTATTTCACCAGAGGTTTCATTTCTCCGAGGAATAAAATTTCCGCGCCATCCGAGGTGACTTTCTGGCATTGCTAAGGCGCGGACAAATTCCTCAGGGGTTTTTCCGAAATCTGCCTCGAAGAACGACCTAGAGGAAACTCCTTTTCCTTGTGTAGGAATCAGCATCCGTTGTAGAGCCCGAAGGTACTTTGGATTCCAATGGGTACCTACAAATCCTCTTTTGAGATCTTCCAGGGGAATATATCTCATGGGGAACGAGAAAATTGCCACTTTATGACCTGTGCTCTCAATCAGTTCTTCCTGCAAATCCATAGAAATATGCATACGTTCATATAGGTCTTCGGGAGTGTCTGCGTGATAACTGTGCCCTTTCCCAGTAAAATCCACTCCGTTATAAAGCAAATAATTTGACATATGCGTTATGCCGTTTTTGGCGCAAAGTCGTATTGCTTTCTTATATGCTTCGGCATCCTCTATGTGATCAAAAGCAATTCTGGCAGGTCTTATCGCCAATTCCCCAAGTCTCTTTGCTTTATAAGGGGTTAGAAGAAAAGCATCCAAACCTTGGTTAAAATCAACAAACCGCTGCACGCGCTTTCCGGTTTTGGGATTAATGTATGTGGCACCTTTTGCAAACCCGAGTGCCTTTATTTCGTCAATGATTTCATCAAACCTTGGAGATCTGAGAACATTATTGTCCATAAGCAATAGATCCTTTTTGGGCCCGAATTGCTCATCGACTCTCCTGATGGTATCCGTAATTGAAATATAGGGATAATACTCAGGTTCAAGCGTTTGCACAGCGCAAAAAGCGCATTTCATGCCACATCCACGAGTCATATATGTAAAGTAAGCATCGTGTGCAGGATAAACGTACTCGTCGGCAATATCATCCAGGATACCATAGTCAAGCGTTAGTCTGTCAATGCATTCTTCATGTTCAAGCCCCAGAGTGCCTTTTTTGTCTAGCAGCCCTGGATTATTTTTCACAGTCGGAAAATTCTCAGCTATCAATTCGGGCATCAACGTTGCTAAAATTCCGCCGGTATATACTTGGGAAGGATCTTTCACCACACTAAGAGCATATTCAATAGCTTCTTTAGTCTTGGGCCATTCAAAAGTAAATAGTGTGGTCACATAGACTCTATCCCATTTCTTTCCGTTAAATGCATCCGGGAGTTTTCCTTTTGCAAAGCGTACATAATCATGATGTATGTATTTATGAAATTTTCATCAAGCCTATTGGTGGATATTTATTAGAGTATCCCGGCTCTAACAATAATATATCTGCCATCAGTTCCTCCGTTGTTTTTTTGTGTTTCTAATCTATTGCCTTTTGTATCTGAGCTGCTTAAATTTAGTAACTTACAATATACAAATAATACTTAGCCCGTGTTCCTGCCACATAAAGCCTATTGTAGTATTCTTGGTTTTTTGGAATCGAGTTTGGCCAATTATCTAAATAGATTACAACACTTGCCTCCAAGCCCTTGAACTCAGAAACAGAGGCAAGCTTAATATCAAGCGCTCCATTTTGAGTATTCTTGCTAAGCGTATACTGACCCAAAACCTTATTATTCCAGTTGTCATAGTCATTATCGTTTGTCAATACTACAATAGATTGGGGATCGACACCTTCTTCTGAAATCAACTGAAGCAACACACTATTAACAAACAGCTCTGCTTGTTGACGTGTTTGGTAATTATGCACTTCAGGGTCACATCCGCATACATCGTTAGATATTATTTGCTCACCCATTTGAGTTTTCTCTTTTATCCAAGAATGAATATTCTGGGTATTTCGGATATTGTTGATAAGAAGGTACGGCTCTGTATCTATAGCAAATCCATTACCAAAACCTCTTTTGTATACATTTTGATTTTCATCGTAGAAAATCCACAAGATCCCATCTGATTTTAGAAACAAGGTTACTGTTTTAGCCCAGTCTTCCGTGCAATCTTGTGCTTCATCAACAATAATACAGTCATATTTAGGAAGCATCTTTGTTCTGAATCTATCATAATAACAAATGTCGCCATTAGGATCAAGTTCATATTGGTTCACTTCTTTAGGCGTTGCAAATAGGGAAAACAACCCTTCAATAGAATAACAATCTTGTCCATCGATTTGCTTCTTAACAAATTCTACTAATGAAGGGTTGTAACTAATAAATAAGCACTTCTTTCCCAACAAACTTTGTTGCCTGATTTTTTTGATAGCAATCCACGTTTTTCCGGTTCCAGCACCACCAACTATCTGAATTTTTCTATAATTATTCAACATAGATACTATAGAGTCTTGAACGATATTTATTGTCTCAAGTTTTCGTTCTGTTATTGGAATCAGAGCACCCGCAGCTACGGTTAATGCTACTCGTTTGTTTACAAGGCTAATGAATTTTTCTGCTTGACTATTTGAGAGAAATGTACCTTGATTGCGCTTTCTCCAATAGTGGAAAATTTCATTTATGCGATTTCTTAAGTTATCCATATCGCATAATTGTATTGTTAGCTCACGAGGAGCATCATTTTCCAGTTCTGTGTCCAAATTAAAAAAAGGAAATGCAACAGCCATACCATAGGAACCTTGAAATTTACTTAAAGTTTCTTTCTTATAGTAATCGTAAAAATAGTACATACTCTTGTCGGCCTGCGCATAGGGCCCTTTACCCAAATCTCTTTGAGTAGGTGCACCATTTTGATCAGAATAGTACAAAATCCAATGTCGATCATTGACTTCGATTTGTTTTCCCCCTTTAACTTCGATCGTTAAATAACCAAAGTCAGGCGAGAATACCAAAAAGTCGCATTCGCTATTGACACGATTCCCCTTTGAATCTGTACCATACCATTTTACAGAATAAAAAACATGGTAGCTATTATCCAGTTGATCTTTTAATGCATCAAAGAAGACTTTTTCTGATTCAGTTGGATCGTAATTATTTAAGTTTTGAGGATGCATTATAGCCATGTATTAGTCCTCCCAAAAGCCCCAAAATCGCTTTCCCGTTTCTTTATCGTATTTCCCGATCAAAAGAGTTCTATCCAAATCATGGTTGAAGTGTTGGCATGAAATCTCATTCGTATATACACAGCCTGCGCATGCCGCCTCATGTTCAACACAGATTGGATCAAAAATACATTCAGATGCAGTTTTTAGGGCACCATCCATCCATTTTTCAAAATACATCTCAAATACGCTAAACAATGCACCCATGTTAAAACCTTGAGTATTCTGGCAATATATAAATACTGCCGGAATTGCTGGAAAGATATATTCAGAAAGAGAGTTTTTATCTAAGCCGCAGATTTCAGCTGCGGCAATGATCAACGTGTGCGAAATAGTGTGAATCAACCGATATACATAATAGGTAACCGGCATATCTTCACTAAGAATGGAAAATGGTTCGATTTGAGAAGTATCAACATTATTGATAAACCATGCCCTTAACTCAACTTTGTCATCGAGGTCAACCGGAAGATCACCATCTCTAATTACCCCGTTTTTTTTCAACCATTTTAGAATCTTAACATGATCAAATTCAAATAAAACGCCTTCAGTACATAGTTTCGTAGCATATACTGTTTTCTTCTCCGGTGTTTCGTCAGGAAAACCCACCAATACCACAGGACCGCCTTTTGGCGCAGTAGCCGTGTCAACAAATTCGCGTGTATATCCATAAGCACATTGAATAAATGGAATTTTATCACTTGCTTGCACCAATGAAAAACCGTATTTGCGTGCAATTTCAAAGTATATATCTGGATTTGGATGCGTATTCAGTTCTCTGGATCGCGCTACAGCATCAGACAAAAGAAGAACATCCTCGCTATTTTTTATAGTGTTGTACTCTAATACAGCTTCTGCAAATTGATCCAACTTACTGGTATCAGTTATATACCCTGTAGTTTTCTTGATTGCTTTTTCAACAGGGTCATTATCTTTCGTTTTCACCATGGATTCAGCGGCTGTCTTTGCATATTCTTCTGGTATTCCTTGTGAAATAAACTCCTGGAGCATTTTTTCATATGTAATTTGCTGGAATTCTTTTTGGTTCTCTCGTCCGTATTTTACTGTTTTTATAAACTCTTCGTTGGATAGCAGAGAAAGATAGTTCGCAGTAATTATTTCCGCTCCATCCTGTTCATCGGATAAGAAGGAATCCATTTTCTCGTCTAACAAGTCAATTACACTAAGTGACTTAACAAAGCTCTGTGCAGAATCCAGCACGTTATTCGGAGTTAGCCTTTCTCCACATTCTGGGCATTTTCTGAATATGATTGTGGTTCGATGACAAACTGAACATTCATATTTATGATCCCTAATTCGCATGAGAAGAGGTTTCCCAGGATGACAATCACAATCTCCAATAGATACCTCTCCTGCCCATCCGCATCTGCAGTAATAAATATCACGAAGTTGAACTAAGTTACCGCCACAATTCGGTCTGGCACACTTTTTATCCATGATATATGAATACTGAGATTCTCTTTTAAAACGGTGGATCTGATGGCATTTCTCACAAAAGAAAATACTGGGGCTAATATATCCATTAATGGCTCTATCAGTTTCACTTACTCTTGGCGTTAACACAGTATAAGTGTCGGGGGAAATCTCACTGGCAAATCCTTTTGTAGATCTTGATTCTCCACCCTCGATGATAGATCCGCACTGTTTTTGATAACTGTGTACGGCATTGCTTACTTTCCTAAGTAATCTTTTTTTATTAATGTCCTCAAGGGGAATACTACTCCATCCCTTAACAAAAGCTGTATATCCTCTCCTATTTGAAGAGAAGTAGAAATCTATCCACCTATTGGGTACATATTTGTATAACGCTTGTGACGTGCTGCGAGTCACTTGGTTCTCTTTGAGTTTTGCCATCATAACACCTCTTAGTTTACTTCAACAATCAACTGTTTCTCCGTATCACGGAGACTTTGCATTACATGAAAACCTAAATTGTTGAAACCGCCCGTAATGTATTCTTCTCCTACGCTTTTATCAATAATTCGTTTAAACAAGACATCTACAAATTCATCGATCTTTCTCTGATAGATCTTTGAAATAGGACGAATAGATCCATCTGCACCAATACATCCATAAATTTCATACAATTGCTTCTTAATGATCGTTGGATCAAGCTCGCCATCAACCACAGCTTTTTTTAATTCAGGCATCATATAAATCCTATGTCCTATAATAGGATAATAGACACTTAGAATTAATCCACAAAGAATACCTGGCAATGTTACATCAATTGCCTTATTTGCCCAGCGATTAATAGGAACCGGATCAACCAAGATATCTTTATATTCATGAAATTTTTGAAAATATCTAAGATAGCTTTGGTCTGTTGGCCTAGAAGGCCGAATAACATCAATTACGATTCCAGGATATTTTCTCCCGGCTCGAGAATAAGCCTGAATGTATTCAGCAGTACTCCCCGGAATTCCAAAGAACATGATCTCATTAAAACGATCTGCGTCAACTCCATGAGAAATCATACTTGTTGCAGAAATCATATTAAAGTCGACATCATTGACAATATCTTTGGCTGTTTCAATTTCTGCTAAAATCTTACGAACGTCTTGGAAAGAATCATCACCAGTCATTTTCGCAGCCGCATATGTTCGTATTCCTTCATCATTTAACTCGATATTTATTGGGTTGTTTAATGCACCAACAACGTTAGTGCTATCTGTTTTGACATTGTTGTATTCAATGCTTAGCCAATAATCTTGCACCAGCTTTTTGCACTGCTCGTCAGTCAGTTCCTCTAAGCCCTTGATTTTTCGAATGTGATCCGGAACTAAAACATATTCCCAAATTACTTCGCGTAACGCTTTTAGGGAATATGCTACCCCGCTAATTATCGCCCTGCCGAATGGGGCATATCCGATAATAATTCTGTTTAGATCATTTTCGTCAATATATGAGTAGAAATTTTTCTTCAAATCAATAGATTCACACGGGAATCTTCGCGGTGTTTTCAGAAACAGCTGGTTAATTTGATCTTCGTAATTTGATATAGTCGCTGTTGCTCCAATGACTTTCATTCCACGCCGTGAAGACGTATGATTACGGCAGAAATAATCAATCATAAGCTCATAATGAGAGTCATATGTACCCAAAGACTCTCGAATAAGATGAAGTTCGTCCTGAATCATCAACGTTGGTACCGGATCATACATCGAAACAGTGGAAAAATGTTCTTCTTCATATTCCTTGAATTCGATACATCCATCTGGTCCACAATATCCATGCATTATACATTTTTGATCTGAGCCTCTAAAAATCTGGGCAAAATTTCTGTTGAATCCAATTGCAGACATCTTATCCACTGTGCTTATAATTACAGATGGTAAGTATCTATATATCTCGTTATCAACAATGTAAATGGGAAGAACAGATTCACGACAATGTTTATTTCCGCAAACATGAACGAGCTTCATGTGATCAACATCAGCGACCATGTGGAGATCTGCACCACAGAAAGGACATTTTTCCACAACCAGATACTTTTTATCGCGTTCTTCCTGGGAGAGAGAGTTAATCTCATCCAACTTATATTTGCTAAGCTTGTTCGGCGTATTTCCTTCTCCACATAAGTATCCTAATCCAAAGGAATCGGAACTCCTCATTTGTGGATGTTGACGCCTTATTAACTCTGCCTGGGCTAGAATATTAGCCACTCGAGAAGCTTGCTGTGCAGCAAGTAACCTCAGAGGATATCTTAGAATTGCTGTAACACCGCACTTTTTCCCACGAATTCTATCAAAGAACAAATTGAAAACAACTGTACCCAAAAATGCCTCTGTCTTACCACCACCTGTAGGGAAGTAAATAACATCGGCTGCATCAAATGTTGATTTGGCTTTTATATTTTCCGGCAAGGGCAACTTCTTTTCGCAAGATGCAATATCAAGAATAACTGAAACAATATAAACAATCTGAAACAGACGCCATCCTCCATAGCTTTTAGGAGAATTGGCAAATGCTTGATTCATGCAAACAAAAGCATCGCGGATAATAGAGTAATCGCGAATCAAATCTATTCCAAGCTTAAAACGTTCAATTTCAATTTCGAAATCATCTATTTCTGAGCGCATCTGGCGTTTTGCTTTTTCTGACAATACAACGCTCTTTTCTTTCTGTGTTCTACGCCAATCCGTAAGGACTTTAAGCATTCCTTGATGAATTGTATCTAAGGTTTCCACTGGAGAATTAATAAGATCTATAAAATGAGCCGGAATATCATTATTTGTTTTAAGGCGATATTGTTTGAAGGCCGGCACATTAGTCGTAACAATGTAATCCATCGTTTCTCTTAATTCAAGAAAGTCTATATTACAGTTAAATCCTAATGCAGCCTGTTCTTTGCTATATTTGTAATCATCCTGAAAATGGCTTAACTCAATAGGAATATACTTCGTTCCTTCGAGCTGAACCTTCAATCTTGCATTGAATATTGTTGAGATTTTCACATGGTCCTTATGCCGTTTTTTTAGAAGTTCTCCCTCAACTTGCTCAGCTTTGTTAATCAGTTTAAGTCCAATAGATAGAATTCTGTTTTTTACCTTAAACTCGCCGGTAACGGCCATATTCCAGTTGACAGTGTTAACTACTTCTTTCTTTTCTCGTTGAAGAAATGCATTCCATTTTTCTTCAGTCACCAAATCCCCTAGGGTAATTCTAGATTTGACATCGTACTTATAGTAATGTGGGTCAGTAAGGACTTTTTGTGCAATGATATCCTGAATCTGCCTAAACAATTCCTGATTGATTGGATCCAAATCATCGACGATACCCATCTGATTCTCAGGGTCAACCAGATCAGCAACTTTGAAGACAAGCGCAGAGCACTCCTGTTCAATAGAAACACGTTTATAGATTTGAAGAAGAGGAATGTCGTAACTATTTGACTTCTTTCCTTCCACACTTGCAATCTTTTCTTTTACTTCGGTGTCACTCCAAAATTGACCAATAGTTGTGTATGCTCGGTCAAAAAGCTTATTATACTGTCGTATCGTTGCCTGACATTGCTCCGTGTATGAAGGATAGACGCGATAAAACCAATTGCCGCATGGCTGTACTGTCAATACCGCATTAGGAATGTCCTCCACCGGAATATTGAAATTGACGCCTATTCCGTTGATAATCACACGTGAAGTAATATAACTAGCCATATTCGTAGATGCTGGTGCTAGTTGTCCAACAATGAATAGGTCTTCCGGAACTTTGCCTTCAATTCTAGGTATTTCTTCTCCTGTGAGTTTTCCTATGTATTCTTTCGTGATTTTCTCGGCAAATAACTTGTGCCATAATTGCTCATTCATCATAAGTTATTCCTCCAACATCAAGCAGACAGCACTATATTTTAATCCGATTTTATTGAACATCGTCTCAATCAAGAAGCTGTAAATATCCAAGCTAATATGTTCTTTATTTGACACCAATATATTCAATAAGGATGCAAACTCCTCCTGATTTAGAGATGGCATTGCTAATTCAAAAACGTATTCTTTGGATTTTTCAAACAGATCGACTTTAATAACGTTATATAAATCAGAGGCTTTGGTTAATTCACCAGCGCAAAGGATGTCTTTCATCAAAGCAATAAATTGTTTAAGATCGCATATCTTTGAAAACTCAGACCATGCAAACAGCTTTACATACGACAAATAATCCTCAGTAAGTTCTGGATGTAGCTTTGATAAATCCTGTAAATACTGTTTACACTCATCCCAATCTAAATCTTCAATATTCTTTAATTCCAAAGTTGATGCTTCTTCTGGCTTAGACAAAGAGTTTGCTTTGCGAATTTGATTCATAGACTCTTCCAATTCTGATGCAGTAATGACATTGGCTTCTTCATCAATTGACGCATACTCTCCACATATCACTATAGAACAATCTACTTTTCCACGCCCCATTATTCCATCGAGTGCAAGAATTTTCCCACTACATGATAATGTGGTCTCAAAGTTCAATGAATTACATATGATACTGCCATTTACAGTCAAAGTATTTGCGTCTATGTCTGTCGCTGTTAAGTTGTCCGCAACCATACCATCTGTAACTTCTAATTGACCAAACACCTTGCATGTCCCTTGCACGCTTAAGGTATTGGCCTTACAATTACCGAAGCAAATAAAATTTCCCATAACCAAGAGAGAATCTGCATCAATATTTCCCTGCACGGTTAAATCATAATTTGCTCTAATGTTTCCCTGAATGTCTGTTGCTACAATAAGGCTAACCTCAAAGATTGAATCATCATCTTGAATATTTGATATTATATTCAATTCACCCAAATGTTCACTATTAACTTCGTTATAGCGCATGTTGTTATTCCTCCTGGTAAAAGGCTTCCTTTAATAGTCTGACATAAAATGATGTTTCCTCTGACTCTGCAGATACAATGCGCAGAATATCTTTTGCTCTAGCCAAAGACATATATAAAATATTAATGTTCTTGTTAAACGCATCTATTACATCTTCGCTTGTGCTGTTATTTTTTAATTGAGCCAGTTCCTTTGTATTGTCATGAAGCCCCAATGGAAGTAGTCCGCAAATCACGACAGCTTTAAAGTCCAAACCGAGTGATGATTCCATGGTTACAATTGGCACACCGTTAATATTTGAATAAGATACCCCATATTCAGATGCAGTGCTGTTTAAAAGCGAGTATGGAATATTGGCCTGGTTCAAATAATTTTTTAAATGATCAATAGGAGTGTAGTGTTTTTCTGCTCTGCCTTTGACATATCTATACTGTCTATTGTAACAGATAACAGCTATGGAATCATAAGGAATGTGATAGTTATCATGAATATCAATTATTTGCTTCAAAACCATGATTGCTTCAGCATCCGAATCCAAATAATTCTGGCAGACTTCAAGATACTGTAGGTCCAAGCCTTCGCGAATACTTTTTCCTCGCAAAAAAATATCCGCATCTTGATTCACAGGTATTCCTAAACGATCTGCATACAGTAGTGCACGATCTGTAAACCGTCGAATGAAATCGTTAATCTGAATCGAATTTCTATAGTTGATTTCAATAGGAAAACTCTTACCTCTAAAATTGGGATAGTCATCTCCGTGACCTTGCCACGGAGCCTTGCCACTTTTTATAGATGTCTTCACACTTTGAGACTTATCACCGCAGATAACAAAAAAATGATCATCAGAGCTTTTGTTTTCAATCAAATCGTAACAAGCCTTATACCATTCCGGTTCAAACATCTGCACTTCATCGATAAAAACTCCATAGTATCGATTCTTAATGTGCCCTGCTTTCATGTTCTGGATTAAACACTCTCTGATCCGAGAATAATCCCCTCCAGAAGCAAGCGGAATGCGGATACCATTGTCTTGTAGCAGCTTTACGCATAATCTATCAAACGTCAAACAATCGACATTGTTTGTTGAAAACCCCGCCGACTCAATCAACCATTTAAAATAACTGACCAGTCGAGTAGACTCACACCTCACAATGTAAGCCCCTCACAGAACCGTACGTGCGGCTTTCCCGCATACGGCTCTTCATAATAATATTTACAGTATCAAAACAGGCTGACATATATCTTTGGCAATGCCAATGGATAGTATTTCAGCATTTCAATGAATCCTTCTCTTGTGTAGCTCTTTCTGTCACTTCGTCTGTTCAGCACCTTAAACAGAAGCTCTCTGACTTGCTGTTTGTAATTTGAAATCATTCTGCCATTAAAGCTGATGCCATAGTATCTATAGTGACCGACTAACTTCAGATTAAGCATTCCCATTAGTTTCTTCAACGATTGATCTCTATTCGCATATAGCCATACTTTAATGTCTCGGATTTTCTGTCTGAATTTCTTAGAGCTTGTCTTTGGCATTATGTACGGCATGCCTTTGCGTGAACGTCCACAGTAGAATGTGAATCCCAAGAAATCAAATGTCTCTAATCTGGTAGACTCACCGCTCTTTTGCTTCGCCCTCGCAATGTAAGCACCGCTTTGCAATAGACGGCTTTTACTTTCCTCTAACTGCAAACCGAACTTTTCCATCCGTTCTTTTAGAAGCTTATAGTAGTTTTCAGCTTCCCATTTATATTGGAATCCCGCAACGAAGTCATCTGCATAAACAATCAAGAAATTATCTCCCTTGCATTCCTTGGTGATGATAAACTTATACCAGAGTGTCAATACATTGTGCATGTATATATTTGCAAGGATTGGACTTATTATATTTCCCTGCGCCGACCCTTCTTCATTCATCATCAGTTCTCCTCCATCTAGCACTCCTACCTTAAGGTACTTCTTGACGAGACCTATAATGTTAGGGTCTTTGATATAGAGATTGAGGAACTTGATAATCCATTCATGTTTCATGTGGTCAAAGAAGCCTTTTATATCAGCATCCACGATATAACAGATTTTCGTGTTGTTTAATCTCTTGTATAGTTCTTTTATTGCATCATGACATCCTCGATTAGGTATGAACCCATACATGCAGTTCAGAAATCTCGGTTCATAAATAGCTTCCAATATCTTCTTTAGTGCTAACTGAACTATTTTGTCCTCATAGCACGCAATTCCTAATGGTCGAAGTTTTCCATTGCTTT
>ENA-OOWV01000252-OOWV01000252.1-human-gut-metagenome-genome-assembly--contig:-NODE-252-length-43810-cov-2.662690_pt1 | contig 43810 bp, 38 predicted proteins | sample MGYA00241584_ERZ501337 | MGnify/ENA primary metagenome ERZ501337 (study PRJEB25962, sample SAMEA2042744) | human gut metagenome | biome: human gut; feature: human-associated habitat; material: faeces... | reverse complement strand
TTTTTTGCGGGTGTAGTTCAATGGTAGAACTCCAGCCTTCCAAGCTGGTCACGCGAGTTCGATTCTCGTCACCCGCTCCATGAATTTTAAGTCGTTCTGCTGAGCGACTTTTTTATTTTATTCGTTTCTTTTTACGGGTTTTTATCTACGGATTTATTCTCTACAGACCCGTAACTCGCGCTCTAAGCCGTTTCTTAAGGCTGTCCTTTAATTCATGTTCGGATGTTAGCGCACAGGCACCTTGGCGGTGGGGAAATGATACGACGACATAAAAGTGATGAAGTCGCGAAGGAGCTGCGACTTCTCTCCCTGTTTCTTGGAGAGTAAATATACCTTATGAAAATCTTTCGGAGCTTCTTTAACGGGAATAAATACCACTTCATCGAAGGCTTTTACCAAGAAGGAATAACACAGCAGAGAAACATCATCTTTGTTTGAAGTTACCAGCGAGGAGAGGGTAATTTCGTCATTGTAGGCAAACTCAATATCATATTTTCGCGAACCGAGAACCTCCATGAGTTCTGCCGCCACAATACTCGATTTTTTATAGGTAAGAATGTGATAACCCTCAAGTTCATCGAGTGAGATTTCTTTTTTAGAAGCCAAAGGGTGATCTTTGTTTACTGCGACAGCAAGCTCCTGAGCCCAACAGGGAACAGAAATAAGATCAGGATCGGGTTCTGTTTGTCCAGCAAAAACTACATCGAGCTTATCTGCCTTTAAGTCTCTTGTAAGACTTGGGGTAAAGCCTTGGGTGATATTGATTTGGATGGGAGCACCATATTCCTCATGGAACGCACGAATGGCTTCGGACCAGTATTTTCCTTGCATAGCATAAAGTGTTCCCAGATTAATTTGCCCATTAATCATGCCGGCGTATTCATGAACTGCTGTAATACCCCTTTCGATGTTTTGAAGAGCAATACAAACATAGTGATAAAACTGTTTACCGCAGGGCGTTAAAAGAATCTGATTGTTCTTACGCTCGAAAAGGGGAGTGCCAAGCTCTTTTTCGAGGGAGGAAATTGCTACCGATAGAGTAGGCTGTGCTATGTAAAGCTCAGCTGCTGCCTTGGTGTAGTGCTTTACCTCTGCGAGCTTTTTAAAATACGTCAAATGCGACAAATTCACGATTGCCCCTCACGAATACACAAGAATTGCCCTATAGCTTATTTCTTGATGGCTTTGTGCTCTACAAAGCCATATTGTATCAATGAGTTTATACGCGTGCGAAAGTGAAGTTTACAAAGAAGCTAAATTCAATAGGAAATCGCTCTTTTGAAACGGTATGGATCCCGACTTGATATTTTGCTTAAAGGGTGGTTATCGATAACTTAGTTGAGATCTTAACCCCATCAAGACACTTCCTAGTAGAAACTCTTTTATGGTCCCTCTAATAACTACCTTGGAAGAGGCGTTTCAATATCTTGCCAATGAAAAGGGAGTCCAAAAAATGAACTCCCTTTCCGCTGTATTGAAGTAAAGGAAAAGTGTGCAGTGTTACATCTGCAATTAGTCGATATCAACGATCTGTTTGGTTTCTGCTGATTCAAGAATTGCGTTGATAACTTTAAGCGTTGCGATTCCATCTTCCCCTGTGCAACGCGGCTTGGTCTCACGACCAGTGCAAAGATCAACGAAGTGTTCCAACTCGGCAGTCATCGGATCGTTCTTTTCGATATCGAAATGCTCCTTGTGTAATTCTTCTCCCCAACCATAATGGTCATCATCAGTATAACTGTAGAAGTCCATGTTGGGAAAGCCCAAAGAGCCTTTTGTGCCGAAGAATTTCAGACTGTTTTCACCGGGGCACCATTTGAAGAAGTGGTTTTCTTCTGCTGCGAGGTCGTAGTTCCAAGGCCCTGGTGTGCCGTCTGAGAGAAAATACGTTGCGGTAACGCCTTCGTCGAATTCAAAAACAACCGATACGGAATCTTCGATTTCGTTGCCACGAATGTTGTTACGTGCGGCGGCATATACGCGGTTAACGGTCATGCCAGTCGTGTAATTAAGGTCGTCAACATCATGGATTGCATTAATCAAGAGTGGACCGCCACCCTTTTTGGTGTGCCACTCAACATCATAGTAAGAGAAAGGTTTTGCGATGGCATAGGTTCCTTGCACGCCAACAAGCTTACCGAGTTTGCCAGACTCAATGAAGTCGCGCAAGAAGAGATACTTAGAAGATGAACGGCGATGGTGGCCAATGAGGAGTTTTGCATCGGCTTCGTCGCACATCTTGATGATTTCTTCAGCTTCTTCAACGGTATTAGCAATAGGCTTTTCAAGCAGAATGTTCTTAATGCCTGCATCAAGGCATGCACGTGTTGATGCTACGTGGAGTCCATTTGGAAGAGCGATTGCTACTGCATCAAGGGGGACTTCCTTCAAAAGGTCGTTGTAGTCTGCATACAGAGGCACGTTAAGTTCCTTAGCAACGTCTTCTGCTTGCTGACCAAAGCCGGCAACAGCAACAAGATCTAGTTCAGGATTTGCAACAGCGTCACGAGCTATTTTTGAACCCTGGTTCAGTCCAAATACGGCGAATTTGATTCCCATTTTTCTCTCCCTTTTACTAATAAAAAATATGTATACGGTTGCTCATAGAGCGAATAGGTTAAAAGGTGCACCGTGAGTAAGGGTTCACGGTGCAGAATAAGGCCTACTTAAAGTACTTTTCTTCAATGAGGTCGGTTGGCATTTCTTTGCCAGTCCAAATATCTTCACCGATTGCTGCCTGCCACAAAAGCATGCCAAGACCAGGAAGAGTCTTTAGACCTTTCGCTTCGGCATCTTTAAGAAGCTTGGTTTTGCGTGGGTTATATACCGTGTCTGCCAAAGCGAGGCCATCTACCATGAACTCAGCTGGGAGGGTGCTGGCATCCTCGTTGCCTTCCATACCAACGCTTGTTGCGTTAACGAAAAGAACTGATTCTGCTACGGATTGCTTGAGCGATTCCTGGTCGCCAAGATCGATAAGACGCATCTTGCAGCCTGTTTTCTCTGCGATTCCTGCGATGCGTTCGGCAGTTCTATCGAAAAACTTATCATGAATATTGTAGATATCAATTTCTGCAACGCCATCAAGAGCTGCCTGAGTGAAAATTGCAGAACCAGCACCGCCGGCACCTACGATAGTCATTTTTTTGCCAATGATGTCAACATCGTTTTCTTTAACATTGCGCATAAAGCCTGCGCCGTCAGTGTTGTGTCCAATGGATTTTCCGTCTGTGATAACAACGGTATTGACTGCACCCATGAGTTCAGCCGCAGGGGAGAGTTCGTCAAGATATTGGCCAATCATTGTTTTATGAGGCATGGTCACGTTGTAGCCTGCAAAGCCAAGAGTTTTTAGGCCAACAACGGCGTCTTTTAATTCTTCTGGTTGAACGTCATAGGCAAGATAGATGTAGTCGAGCCCAAGATGCTCAAATGAAGTGTTGTGCATTGCTGGAGACATCGAATGTTCTACAGGTGTTCCGATAAGTGCGATTGTTTTTGTGTGCCCAGATACACGATCAGTTTGTCCCATGATTCCCCTTCCTCTGTTTTATAACATGTTCATATCGTCATCGTTTTTGTTGCTCTTGTCCAATAGAGAACTCTGGGGAATGGAGATGTTTTATTAGTTTTTATAATAACTGCACGTCAAAGGTATTGTCTGAGTGTCTTTATTCTTTGAGGCGTGAGGGGAGGCATACTTATATTTGGTATGGGTTCTGTCCGTGGTCCTTAATGTAATTGGCGCGATTGGTTGGGATGTTTGGCTGTTTGGTGGTTATATTGAGAGCGTTTTCAATGTTGATTGTAGGGTGCTATTTGAAGTGAGCGTTTTTGGTAAATCAGCAGTGGAATAAAGCGGGGAAAGTGGTTATAATTTATGAGCTATGCGCCTCCATAGCTCAGCTGGATAGAGCAGTGGACTTCTAATCCAAAGGTCGCAGGTTCGAATCCTGCTGGGGGCGCCATGTTACAACCTTATGACCTGGGCTTTTGCTTGGGTCATTTTTATTTGTCCATAAGTTTTTATGAAGCTTGTCCATATCTTGTCCATAAGCGTTTTTAAGAATTGATCAAATCAAGCAAAAGGGGAGTGATCAGCTCCCCTTTTTTGTACTGGAATTCTTATTAATTCGCTTAGGTAAAATTACGCTGAAGCGCGTTCCTTTTCCAACCTCACTCTTAACCTTAATTGTGCCTTGAGCGCGATCTACGGCGTGGCGAACCAGAGAAAGGCCAAGCCCTGTTCCGCCCACTTCGCGGCTGCGTGCTTTATCAACGCGGTAAAAACGTTCGAAAATGCGTGCCTGATCTGCCTGAGGAATACCTATACCAGTATCTTCCACGGTAACTAAAATGTCTTTTACGTGCACTTCAAGCGAAATAGTTATACAGCCTTTATCGGTGTACATAATGGCGTTTTCGATGAGATTATCGAAAATCAATGAAGCATCAGAAGGCTCCATGCTGACGTAGCAGTTATCGGTAGAGGAAGATTTATCAGTAAAGGTAATGTTGAGACCTTTGTCTTCCGCTTGATTCTTGTGGGTAACATAGCTGGTAACAAGCGTGCTATGAAGGTCTGCACGAGGACTACTGCTAGGTTTTTCTTGGGATTCCAGGCGAGAAAGGTCAAGTAGATCAACAACTAAACGCTGAAGGCGTTCCGATTCGTTGTCGAGGCGTTCGGTAAACAACGCTAACGTTTTAGTATCGTTCATTTCTGCTGCGTCTTGGATTGCCTCTGATAATAACCGGATTCCCGCAACGGGAGTTTTCAATTCGTGGCTTGCATTAGCAACAAAATCGGTACGCACCCGTTCAAGAGCTTTAATGGGAGTTACGCTTCGCTTTATGGAAAGAAGCGCAATTACAACAGCGATAGCAACACCAAGAGCCACCAAAATGAGCGCAGTATATTTAACGCTATCGGTCATGATCTGGATAGAGCTCAAAGGTTCACTGAGGCGCACCACAACCTCTTGTCCTTGATACGTTGATGAAAGGGCTACGTATAAACGCGTTTGACCGTCGCTTGAACTTTCACGTTGTGAAATACCCACATTGCCTTTTAATGCTTCCTGTACTTCTTCGCGTTGAAGGTGGTTTTCGAGGTTTTGTGGGTCGATGTTTGAATCCGCAAGTACGTTTCCGTCATGGGTTATGATCGAAAGCCTTAAATCAGAGTTTTCAGTTGCATCGGTAACCAGGCCGTTTAGGTTGTCGGTGTTTTCGATGGCTTCAGCATATGCTTTTGCCGTAATGGTAAGTGTGTTAGTTTGCTGCTGAATTATTTGCGTGTTTACGGGTGAAAAAACAAACACCATCCAGCACACTACAAACACCAGCACAATGGCAAAATAGCTCCCTGCGAGCCAGAAACGCCACGGTTTATTAGAGTTTGAGTTTGATGAGCGCTCCTGGTTGTTAAGAAATCTCATAAGGAGCATCTTTCTTTACGGGATCAAATCTATAACCCATCCCGTGAACCGTGTGAATATAGTCATAGTCGCTTGTTTCGTCCAAAACAGAGCGAAGGCGTCTGATATGAACATCGATAGTGCGGGATGTGCTCAGATAGTCTTCTTTCCAAACTTTTTGCGTGAGCCATGTTCGTTTACAGAGCATTCCTTTACGTTCTGCTAAAGCAAACAGCAAAGACAACTCTTTACTGCGTAGTTTAATAGGCTTGTTTTTAACACATGCCATATTATTTTCGAAATCGAGCGTAAGGTCTCCAAACGTAAGCTTTGCCTGAGTGTTTACTCCGTCAAGTTCGGTTCTGCGCAAATGAGCACGAATACGTGCTAGAAGTACATCGGTTGAAAAAGGTTTAGTAACGTAGTCATCTGCACCTGCATCAAGGCCGTTGATTTTGTCTTCATCGTTAGAAAGAGCGGTAAGCATAAGGATAGGGGACGTAAAGTTTTCTTGTCGGAGTTTTTTGGCAACTTCAAAACCATTAAGACCGGGAAGCATTACATCTAAAAGAATAAGATCAGGCTCAATCATTAATGCTGTATCTAGACCCTCTTGTCCGTTGTCGCATGAGCTCACGGCATACCCATGTTTCGTAAGAGTGAATTCGGTTGTAAGTCTGATTGTTGGGTCATCTTCAATGAGCAATATGGTGGTCACGGCCTATCCTTTCATGTATCCAATGCTATTGTCTCATCTCTTTAATGCCGCTAAAGCCTTTTTACAATTATTTTGCATCTTGGATTTTCGTTCACAAATAGCTAACGAGCTTTCAGGTTTGTGTAACCACTGTGCTTCTTGATGAAGATAGATTAAAGCCACATAAACGTTGTTAACTAAAAGAGAGAAGGAAAAAAGTGACTACGGTTAAAAAGAACGCTTTAATCGCAACGGTAGCTTTAATGGTTATCGCTGCCTGCTTGACCCTTGTTGGTTGTGGTAGCAATGACAGCAAAGGCTCATCTTCAAATGACTCGTCAATCAATGTTACGTCTCGTGAAGATGGTTCAGGCACACGCGGTGCTTTTATTGAATTGTTCGGTATTGAGGAAAAAGACAGCAGTGGTGCAAAGGTTGATAAGACTACCACTTCGGCTGCAATTACTAACTCTACTGCCGTTATGATGACCACTGTCGCTAACGACAAAGATGCAATCGGCTACATTTCTTTGGGCTCGGTAAACGATACCGTTAAAGCAGTAAAGATTGATGGGGCTGAGGCTAGTGCCGATGCGGTAAAGAACGGCTCTTACAAAGTATCTCGTCCTTTCAATGTTGTAACCAAAGGTGAGCTTTCTGCTGTAGCTCAGGATTTTCTTGATTTCATCATGAGCACAGATGGTCAAAAAGTTGTTTCTGACAACGGCTACATCGAGGTAGAAAATGGTGGTGCTTATACCTCGAAGGGACTAACTGGTAAGGTAACCGTTGCCGGTTCTTCTTCCGTAACTCCTGTTATGGAAAAGCTTGCTGAGGCTTATAAGGCGCTCAATCCCAACGTAACCATCGAGGTAAATCAGTCCGACTCTACAACGGGGGTAACTTCTGCAATTGAAGGTGCCTGTGACTTAGGTATGGCTTCTCGTGAACTTAAAGATTCTGAGACTAGTCAGGGTGTAACCGCAAAGGTTATTGCGACTGATGGTATCGCAGTTATCGTTAATAACGACAACAAAGTAGACAATCTTACTTCCGATCAGGTTAAGAAAATCTTTACCGGTGAGGTAACCAAGTGGAGCGAGATCGGTTAACTCGATGACACAAGTAAAAGAGCTTATCGCTAAGATACTCTTTATGATTGCTGCAGCCATTTCGGTGGCTGCAGTAGTTGTAATCTGTGTCTTTATTTTTGGTAATGGTGTTCCTGCTATTGCCGAAATCGGAGTATTCGACTTTCTATTTGGTACCACCTGGAGGCCTTCAAACGAAATCTTCGGTATTGGCACGATGATTGTGGGAAGTCTCTATGTTATGGCGGGGGCACTCGTTATTGGAGTTCCCTTAGGAATTCTTTGTGCCATATTCTTGGCGAATTTTGGAAGCAACAGGGTGGCGAAGGTTGCAAAAGCAGGTGTTCAGTTGCTTGCGGGTATTCCTTCGGTTGTGTATGGCTTCTTCGGTTTGGTTGTGTTGGTTCCCTTCATTAGGGCTAATCTTGGTGGGACGGGTCAATCGGTCCTTTGTGCATCGATTGTTTTAGGCATCATGATTTTACCCACCATCATCACGCTTTCTGAATCTGCTCTAAAGGCCGTTCCGCAAACCTACTACGAAGGCGCGCTTGCGCTCGGTGCCGACCATGAGCGCAGTGTTATGCGCGTTGTCTTACCTGCTGCCGTTTCGGGCATTATGGCCTCTATTATTTTGGCAATTGGTCGCGCTATTGGTGAAACAATGGCGGTAATTATGGTTGCGGGCAATCAGGTTCAGCTTCCTGGAGCTATTACGGAAGGTGTTCGTACCATGACGGCAAACATTGTGCTTGAAATGGGCTATGCTGCCGATTTGCATCGCGGTGCACTTATCGGTACAGCATGTGTGCTCTTCGTCTTTATTCTTATTATCAATTTTTGTTTTTCCGCGATAAAGAGGAGGAACAAGAATGGCTAACAATAAGGTTCTAACGAAACAAAAGCCCACGCGCATGTCTTCCTGTTTGTTTCGAGGATGCGTGTATACAGCTACTGTACTTACGGTTTTAGCGGTATGTTTCATCATTGGTTACATTTTGGTTATGGGTATTCCTCAAATTAAGCCAGAAATGTTTGAGCTGACATACAACTCAACCAACGTTTCATTTATGCCTGCGCTGTTTAATACGCTTATCATGATCGTGCTTGCTGTGAGTGTGTCTTCGCTTTTCGGCATTGGTGCTGCTGTTTTCTTGAATGAGTACACCAATCGAGGGAACTGGTTTGTTCGCTTAGTTGCGCTTGCAACAGAAACGCTTTCGGGTATTCCCTCCATTGTGTACGGCTTGTTTGGTTTGTTGTTCTTTGTGTATTACCTGCAATGGGGTCTTTCGCTTATGTCGGGTGCTGCAACCATGGCAATTATGACGTTTCCGATTATCATGCGTGCTACGCAGGAGGCTCTTCAGGCGGTGCCTGATTTATATCGAGAAGGTTCTTTTGGTTTGGGCGCAGGAAGGTTTCGTACCGTATTTAAAATTGTTCTCCCTTCCGCAATTCCCGGCATTTTGGGCGGCATTATTTTAGCTATTGGTAGAACGGTAGGGGAATCTGCTGCACTTATTTACACGGCGGGTTCAATTGCTGCAATTCCAACGTCAGTTTTCGACTCCACTCGCACCCTTGCCGTTCATATGTACTTGCTTGCAAGTGAGGGATTGCATATCGATGCCACGTATGCTACGGCGGTTGTCCTGCTGGTATTCGTATTGATTGTCAATCTTGCGTCTTCGGCCGTTGCTAACAAAATAAGTAAAGGATCTATATCGTATGAATAACACTGCTTCTAAAATGGAAGTGTCGCACATGGATTTGTTCTATGGCGATTATCAGGCGCTGCATGATATTTCCATTGTATTTAAAGAACATCAAGTTACCGCGCTAATCGGACCTTCTGGTTGCGGTAAATCTACGCTTCTGAAATCTCTTAATCGTATGAATGATTTGATTGAAGGATGCAAGATAACAGGGAAAATAACCCTTGATGGAGAAGATATTTACAACAAGTATGACGTAAATATTCTCCGCAAAAAGGTAGGAATGGTTTTCCAGAAGGCCAATCCTTTTTCTATGTCAATCTATGACAACATTGCGTTTGGGCCTCGCACCCATGGAATTAAAAAGAAGGCTGAATTGGATGAAATTGTCGAGGATTCTCTTCGTAAAGCCGCAATTTTTGACGAACTCAAAGATCGCTTAAAGAAAAATGCGCTTGGTTTGTCTGGTGGCCAGCAACAGCGCTTGTGTATTGCGCGCGCTCTTGCGGTTAATCCCGAAGTACTTTTGATGGACGAACCTACAAGTGCACTTGACCCCATTTCCACGTTAAAGATTGAAGAGTTGGTAGGGGAGCTAAAAAATAACTACACCATCATTATCGTTACGCACAATATGCAGCAAGCAACACGTGTTTCGGATAGAACGGCATTTTTTCTTTTAGGAGAAATGGTTGAGTGTGGCCCCACGGAAAAGGTGTTTTCGCTTCCCGAAGACAAGCGTACCGAAGATTATATTTCAGGAAGGTTTGGATAGTATGGCAGCGAGACCATATTTTGATGAGGAACTTTCGCGTCTCAAGCAAGGAATGATTGAGATGGGGGAGTTGGTTAAAGAAGCGATTGATGGATCGTTTGAAGCGGTTCGTTCAAACAATAAAACCAAGGCGTATTTGGTTTCCGAAAACGACGTGCTCATTAACAAAAAAGAACGTGAAATCGAAAGTCTGTGCATTTCATTGCTACTGCGCGAACAGCCCGTTGCAACTGATCTTCGCCAAATTACTGCGGCATTAAAAATGATTACTGATCTTGAGCGTATTGGAGATCAAGCTGCTGAAATCTGCGAAATAACTACTACATTGCCTGAGGGCATAGAGCTTTCTGGCTTTGACTCACTTTCGGAAATGGCATCAAAAACATACAGTCAAGTTCAGAAAGCGATCGACTCATATGTTTTCTTAGATCTTGCAACAGTTAAAGAGTGCATTGCAGGAGACAAAGCAATCAATACGCTTTTCGATCAAACAAAAGAAGAAATTCTCGATCACATTATCACGCATGCTTCTGATGAAAACTACATGCTTGAGGTGCTGCTGATTGCTAAATACCTTGAGCGCATTGGAGACCATGTCGTCAATATTGCCGAATGGGTTGAATATGCTATTACGGGAATTCATAAGGGAAATAAAGTAGGGATTGAGCAGCCTGAGGAAGGATACGGCAGAGAATAAATCGTTCTTTTAAAAGGAAGAGTAAGGTCCGAAAAAGCGAGCATCTTGTTCGTGTGGGCTAATGTTTTCTTTTGAGGGAAGATTGATTCGTTTTGAAAGAGTTTTTTGTCTTCAGAACTAAAGCGGCAACATACGGTATCCTGAATACCATTACCGTTTAATCAGTGAACTCTTCTTTATTGGAAGAGTTCATTTATATATAATTGTAGCTTCACGAATGAGGTAAATAAGCAGCGCGGTTTTGCCGCGCGTTTCGCTTTTCAGGAGGAAAAATGGCCTGCTCACTTTCAGGACGTAATTTTTTACGCATTCAGGACTTTACCAGTGAAGAAGTTCTTTCTCTGGTTGATTTGGCTCAAGAGCTTAAAGAAAAAAAGAAGCACGGTATTCTTCACAAGGAGCTCGAGGGTAAAAACATTGTATTGTTGTTTGAGAAAACTTCTACGCGCACTCGTTGTTCTTTTGAAATTGCGGGTCATGATTTAGGCATGGGAGTTACCTATCTTGATCCTCATGGTTCACAGATGGGGAACAAGGAAAGCATTAAGGATACGGCACGGGTGCTTGGTCGTATGTTTGACGGCATTGAGTATCGTGGTTTTGGTCAAGAAATCGTTGATACGCTTGCTGAATATGCGGGCGTTCCGGTTTGGAATGGTCTCACCAACGAATGTCATCCCACGCAACTCATTGCTGACTTACTTACTATTCGAGAAAACTTTGGTTCTTTCAAGGGCTTGAAGCTTGTGTTCATGGGTGATGCAAAGAACAACGTGGCAAATTCTCTTATGGTTGGTTGCGTGAAAATGGGCATTACGTTTGTTGCCTGCGGTCCTGAAGAGTGTATGCCGGAAGCAAGTTTAGTTGAAACTAGTCGTGCTATTGCAAAAGAAACCGGTTGCGAGGTCATTCTTTCGTCTGACGTGAAAGAAGCAACTACGGGTGCAAATATTATTTATACCGATATTTGGGTTTCTATGGGTGAACCGGCAAGCCTTTGGGAAGAGCGCATTAGGCTTTTGAGCCCTTATCAGGTTAACGAGCAGGTTATGTCTTATGCAGCAGACAACGCTATCTTTATGCATTGTCTTCCAGCATTCCATGATACGGAAACCACGGTCGCTCAAGATATCGAAAAGCAGTTTGGTTTAACTGAAATGGAAGTTACAAACGAGGTATTTGAATCCGCGCAATCGAAGGTTTTCGATGAAGCAGAAAACCGCATGCATTCAATTAAAGCCATTGTGTTGGCAACACTTAAAGATGACTAACGTGGTTGTGTTGTTGATGGTATTGATGCGGTAGGGCGAGTCTATAAACATTTGCTAACTGATGCGAGTGCTTGAATAAGCAGCGTTCAGTAGAGGGCAAAACAAGGGGTTCGCTGTGTGTTTAAGAGTTGTAGTTAGGCCACGGTTTTGTCCCTTCTGCTTGCTTGTGGGTAGCAAACCACCTTGTTTGATTCACCTTGATCAAACTACCTTGACTGTTAGTTGTTGGGACGGCATCATTACATCGTTTTTTTTGTAAAAAGGATAGGTATATTTGGTATGGAAAAAGTAGAAAAGCTTGGTTACTTTAATGGTGAATGGGGTCCTTTGGAAGCTATGAAGGTTCCCTTTCTTGATCGCTCATCGTTTTACGGCGATGGCGTGTATGACGCAACAATGACGCAAAATGGCGTTATTTTGTACGAGCAGGAACACGTTGATCGTTTTTATCGCAGCGCCGAGCTTATGAAGATAAAAATCGAGGAAACAAAAGAGGAATTAACCAACATTCTGCGTGAAATGGTTTCCCATGTGAATGCATCTACCACCTTTTTATACTGGCAAGTTACTCGTGGTACCGATTTGCGTCATCATGACTTTCCGAACACTCCCGCTAACTTGTGGATTATGATTACGCCTGATGAATTCGAGGATCTTTCTAAAGATGCTAAGGCGGTATGTGTTAAAGACACTCGTTTTTATCATTGCAACGCAAAAACGCTCAATTTGCTCCCTAATGTTTTAGCAGCTGAAGCTGCTCACGAGAACGGTTGCGCGGAGGCAATTTTTATTCGTGATGGATATGTAACAGAATGTGCGCACAGTAACGTTCATATTCTTAAAGATGGTACGCTCGTTACCCATCCTGCCGATAATCTTATTTTGCCAGGTATCGCGCGTGCCCATTTGATTGGTTGCTGTAAAGCGTTAGGTGTTCCCGTTGATGAACGTCCCTTTACCCAAGAAGAACTTATGAACGCTGATGAGGTAATTGTTTCTGCTTCAAGCACCTTTGCTCAAGGAGTATCTTCTATTGATGGAAAAGAAGTTGGAGGAAAAGATCGCGAACTTCTTCATCGTATTCAATCAGCGCTTAATGATGAATTTAATGAGTATATTGCAGCTCACCAAAGGAACTAAGTTATACAATCACACTCGCTAATTACTGAAGGAAACAGAAAGACGCCCTATGACTATTCGTAATAAATTAGAAGACGTGCTCCATCAGGCTTTAAAACGTGCTGTTGAGGCGGGAGATTTGCCGTTACGTGAGATACCCGTTCCAACGCTCGAGCGCCCTCGTGAAGAATCTCACGGAGACTGGGCTTGTACGATTGCCATGCGTCTTGCCAAAGAGGCTCATATGAATCCTCGTGCTATCGCGGAATCAATGGTGTCTCATATTCCTGAAAACGATCTTATTGCAACGTGCGAAATTGCGGGTCCTGGCTTTATCAATTTGTCGTTAACTCCCGCTTCATTTCAGAGTGTGGTGGCTCAGGTTCGTTCTGAACAGGAAAACTTTGGTAAAAGCGAACTGCCTGAACCCTGTCGGGTAAACCTTGAGTATGTTTCAGCTAATCCAACGGGTCCTATGCATGTAGGACACGGCCGCTGGGCGGCTCTTGGGGATGCTACTGCACGCGTAATGCGTCATGCGGGCTATGTTGTTGATGAGGAATTCTATATCAACGACGAAGGCAATCAGATGAATGTTTTCGCGAATTCTATCGTAGTGCGTTATCAGCAAGCGTTGGGCTTAGATGTTGAGATGCCCGAAAAGGCTTATGGTGGCTCGTATGTGCGTGATCTCGCTCAAATGATAATTGACGAAGATGGAGATACGTGGCTTTCCGTTGATGAGACAAAACGTCTGCAGGCTTTTCGCGAGCGTGGATACAAGGCGATGCTTGATAACGTTAAAGAAACGCTTGCGCTGTTCGGCACTACGTTTGATACATGGTTTTCCGAGCATTCTCTATTTGTTCCTGGAGAAGACGGCCTCAATAAAGTTCAGCATGCCTTTAACGCTATGAAAGAACGTGGATTTATCTACGAAAAAGAAGGTGCCACTTATTTCAAATCTTCTGAATTCGGCGATGAAAAAGATCGTGTTCTCATTAAGCAGAATGGTGAACTTACCTACTTTATGAGTGACGTTGCTTATCACTATGACAAGATGCAGCGTGGGTATGACCATCTTATTGATATTTGGGGAGCCGACCATCATGGCTACATTCCTCGCTGTCAGGCAATGATGAGCGCCTGGGGATATCCTGGTGCTCTTGAAATCATGCTTGGTCAGTTGGTAACGCTCTATCGTGATGGCAAGGTTGTTCGTATGTCAAAACGAACGGGTGAAATGATCACGTTCCGTGAGCTTATTGATGAGGTAGGCGCTGACGCAACACGCTACATGATGCTTTCTCGCTCGAGCGATCAGTCGATTGATTTTGATATTGAGGTGGCAAAGAAGAAGGACTCTTCAAATCCTGTTTACTATGTTCAGTATGCTCACGCTCGTATCTGCTCAATTCTTCGCAAAGCATATGAGGAATCTTTCGGCTCTGCGGAAGGCAAGACTGTTCAGGATATTATTACAGCTCTTGGATTAGATGGTGCAAACTTAAGCTCTCTGACCCATGAAAGCGAAATTGCTCTTATGAAGCAGATGGATGATTTTACTGATTTGGTGGCGGGTGCTGCGCGTGACAGAGCTCCCTTCCGTTTAACGCACTATGCTCAGGATTTGGCTGGTTTGTTCCACTCTTTCTATACCAACTGCCATGTTTTGGTGGAAGATGAAGCTCTTATGAAAGCGCGTCTTAACCTTGTAGACGCTGCTCGCATCACGCTTTCTTTGACATTGGGCTTATTGGGAGTTTCTGCTCCGGAAAAAATGTAATTATCTAAAAAATAAGGGAGTTAGCTGGCGAAACTCCCTTATTTTTCTTTGATACAATATTTAGTGTCAAAGATGTTGTTTACCCTCAAGTGTTTAGTGCTTGAGGGTTTTTATTTCTAATGTGTTACGAAGGTGTGTCTGGTGCTTAACAAGGTAGTTTCGATTTGGTAACCTTCAAACCAATGAGTACCATACATAGGAGGTCCAATGAGTTACGTAGATTCCGTAATCGAAAGGGTTAAGGCCAAAGACTCAAATGAACCAGAGTTCATTCAGGCTGTTACTGAGGTTTTGACTTCCCTTAAACCCGTTATTGATGCAAATCCACAGTATGAAGAAGCTGGCTTGCTTGAACGCATCGTAGAGCCAGAGCGCGTTATTATGTTCCGTGTTCCATGGGTAGATGATGCGGGTAAAGTGCAGGTAAACCGTGGTTTCCGCGTACAGTTCAATAGCTGTCTCGGTCCTTATAAGGGTGGTCTTCGTCTTCATCCTTCTGTTAACTTGGGCATTATTAAGTTTCTTGGCTTCGAACAGATTTTCAAGAACAGCTTGACCACGCTTCCTATGGGCGGCGGCAAGGGTGGTTCTGACTTTGATCCTAAGGGCAAGTCTGACGCTGAAGTAATGCGTTTTTGCCAGTCTTTCATGACTGAGCTCTGTAAGCACATTGGTGCTGATACTGATGTTCCTGCGGGTGACATTGGAACGGGCGCTCGCGAGATCGGCTACATGTTTGGTCAGTACAAGCGTATTCGCAACGTTTGGGAAGGTGTTCTTACTGGTAAAGGTCTTTCTTTTGGTGGTTCTTTGGCTCGCACCGAAGCTACTGGTTATGGCTTAGTTTACTTCGTTGAAGAATACTTAAAGTGTAATAATGACTCCTTCGAGGGTAAGACGGTTGCGGTTTCTGGTTCTGGCAACGTTGCAATTTATGCAACCGAAAAGGCTCAGCAGCTTGGCGCTAAGGTTGTTACCATGTCTGACTCAACGGGTTGGATTCATGATCCTAATGGAATCCAGATCGATGTTGTTAAGCAGATTAAAGAAGTTGAGCGCGGACGTATTTCTGAGTACGCAAAGCGTGTTGAAGGCGTTGAATATCATGAGGGTCGCGGCGTTTGGACTATCCCTGTTGATATTGCTCTTCCTTGCGCAACCCAGAACGAACTTCTTATCGACGATGCTAAGGCTCTTGTTGCTAATGGTGCAAAGATTGTTGCCGAAGGCGCAAACATGCCTACCACCATGGATGCAACTCAGTATCTCCAGTCAAATGGCGTTGTATTTATGCCTGGTAAAGCAGCCAATGCTGGCGGCGTTGCAACTTCTGGTTTGGAAATGTCTCAGAATTCTGAACGTCTTTCTTGGACCTTCGAAGAGGTTGATGCAAAGCTTAAGGGCATCATGATCAATATTTTCCATGCGGCAGATGATGCTGCTCGTGAATATGGCGTTGAAGGCGACTATGTTGCTGGCGCTAACATTGCAGGCTTTAAGAAACTTGCAGACGCAATGCTTGCTCAGGGCATTTGCTAATACCACGTTATATACCATGACTCAGAAGGGCGTCAGTTTTGGCGCCCTTCTGTATTTCTTTGCATAAATGTCGTCTCGCTCGTTCTTTGTTTACGCTAAACTTATTGCAGTGAACATGTTCACTTAGTATGACCTCCCGCGATATATGAGGGCTATATTGCGGCAGCGACCTTCTGGCTCTTTGGGAAAGCCAGATGAGAAAGTAGGTGATGAGTATGGCTGCTCCTGCAACTGAGCATGTGCGCAACATTGTTCTTGTGGGCCAGGATGGTGCTGGCAAAACTTCTTTGGCAGAAGCAATGTTGCACGTATCAGGCAAAACGCCTCGTATGGGAACAACGCACGATGGAAAATCGTATTTAGATTACGACGATGAAGAAATCCGTCGTCGTTTTACGTTAGGTACTTCCATTGCTCCTATTCCTTATAAGGATTACAAAATTAACGTGCTTGATACTTCTGGGCAGCCAGACTTTTTAGGCGATACGCTAGCAACCATGCAGGCAGCTGAAATGGCGATGTTTGTTATTGACGCGGTTGAAGGACCGCAGGTCATGACAACGCGTTTGTGGCATGAGGCAGAAATGATGAGGCTGTGTCGCTGCGTGTTCATTAACCATATTGATCGGGAACACGCTAATTTTGATGTTGCTATGGCAACGCTTCATGCTCGTTTTGGTTCACGTTTAGGTGCGGTAACTATTCCTATTGGTGTCGATAAAGACTTTAAGGGTGTTATCGATATTTTGCGCATGAAGGCTCGTTATTTTGAAGGTGACGACGAGCGAATAGAAGAAATTCCCGAAGAATATCTTGATGCGGCACATATTGCGCGTGAAAAGCTCTGCGACTTAGTTGCTGAAGCTGACGACGAGCTTATGATGAAGTATCTTGATGGGGAAGAGCAGCTTACCCAAGAAGAACTTGAAAGTCTTCTTGATAAAGCAATTGCTCAGGAAATATTTATCCCTGTGTTTGTGGGCTCAACTATCATCAAACAGGGAATTAAGGGTCTTATGGAAGACATTGCGAGTTATTTTCCTCATCCACGAGCTCATGGTCCTTTCTATCTTGCCAATGGTGATGAGTTGTTTGTGGATGAAACGGGCGAACCCGCTGGATTTGTGTTTAAAACACTTGCAGATCCTTATGTTGGGCGCATGAGTTTTGTGAAAGTGCTGTCGGGCTATTTGGAGCCAGGCATGGAACTTACCAACGCACGAACAAAGAAAAAAGAGCGCTTGAGCCATCTGTACGTGATGATGGGCAAAGAAGTTAATGATGTTAAAAGCGCTAAAGCGGGAGACATCATCGTTGTTCCTAAAATGAACGAAACTCAAACTGGCGATACGCTTTCCGTATCAGGCGAGCTTGAGGTCGACCCACTACCGATGCCTGTTCCTTTATATCCTGTTGCCATTCAAGCAAAGAACAAGAAGGATGAAGACAAGCTGGGCACCTTCCTTTCTAAGCAGGCGGAAATTGATCCAACTATCAGGCTAGTTCGCTATGATGAAACCCATCAGCTTGTTATTTTCACTATGGGAGATATGCAGGTTGATGTGTTGCTCAATCGTTTGCAAAAACAGGCTAATATCGATGTCGAGCTTGTTCCTGTTCGCATTCCTTATAGAGAAACCATTCAAAAAACCGCGGAGGCGCAAGGACGCCATAAGAAGCAAACGGGTGGCTCGGGTCAGTTTGGTGATTGCTGGTTAAGACTCACTCCAAATCCTGGTGGTGGCTACACCTTTGAAAGTGAAGTGGTGGGCGGACGTATTCCTAAGGGGCTTATTCCTGCTGTTGATAAGGGTGTTCAGGAAGCCATGTCAGAGGGCTTTTTAGCGGGATACCCTTTAGTTGATATTGACTGCGTGGTATTTGACGGGTCGTATCATTCTGTTGACTCGAACGAAATGGCCTTTAAAACGGCAGCTCGTATTGCGTTTAGAGCAGCATGTGAACAGGCTGATCCTATTATCTTGGAGCCTATGGCTGATGTAGATATTACGGTGAGTGAGGCTTATGCTGGGGCAGTAATGGGCGATGTTTCTACGCGTCGCGGACGTATTGTGGGAACTGATTCCAATGATGAAGGCGAAACCATTATTGTGGTGCGTGTTCCTTATGCTGAAATTCTTACCTATACCAAGGATTTACGGGCACTTTCACGTGGCAGCGGAACCTACACTGTTCAACTTAATGGATATGAGCCTGCTCCGTATGATGTTCAGAAGAAACTTATTGAGGAATATCAGGCTTCTCGAAAATAAGGTAACGGTGAACAGATTGACGAATAATTCAGGACTCCCTAAGGAGTCCTGAATTATTGTGAGCGAGCAGAATCAAGAGGCTTGAAAAGAATACTCAGGTCAGCTTGAGTATTGATACCCGAAACATTTGCAGTAGAAGAGTATTGCCACATGGCAAAGTCGAACTGGCCAGTTGGCTGGCTACTTTCATATTCGGCATACCAAACATCAATTCCCTTGAGATCATTCAAGTTGAGCCGTTCCATATCGAAAGCATTTCCATAGATCATAGGTGTGTAGCCTGCGTCTTCAATTTTCTGGCAAAATGCCTTAGTGATGTGCGTGAGCTCGTTTTTTGAAAGATTATTAGCGCGACCGTCTGCGCTTTCTACGGGTTCATGGTCAAATACCACCGGGTAGCTTATGCCAGAGCCACTGAGGTGTTTGATAACAAAGTTTGCTTCCTCGATAGCTTCATCTTCAGTGATTGCCTGTGAGAAAAAGTATACGCCAAAAGGCATTCCTTCCGATTGAACCCCAGAAACGTTTTCATAGTAATAGTTGTCTAAGTAAATGTTTCCTTCGGTGTAGCCGCGGCGTCCGAGACGAATCATGGCAAAGTCAATTCCGTCTTCACTTACGCGCTCCCAATCAATTTTTCCTTGCAAGTCCGAGACGTCTACGGCAGTTTGAGAAACAAGATTTCCTTCTTCGTAATAGGAAAATCTTCCCTGTTCGTTTTTAAGATTGTCAAAGTTGTACGGACTCACATATTCACTGCATCCACTGAGTAGAAGAGTGGTAGAGGATAAGAGTATAAGCAAGGCCAAGGTGATGCCGTATCGTTTGAACGGGGAACTATTAGCTGAGGGTGTTTGATTTTTGTTAGTGGGTTGAAACGAAGTAGTCATAGGGTTTTTAAGGCTCTTTCACTATGAAGAGAATATAATGCTTAGCGGGCTAAGCAAAAGTCTCAAGTAATTTACTCTTTTTATTATGTGTGCTGTTCGTATTCAATGACCGAAAGGACATGTTTTAATCATGAACGATTTCTCTTTCTTTTCTCCTACTAAGTTTATATTCGGCAAAGGGGTTACCGATAGTGTTGGCGCTCATCTTGCTGAGTTTGGCGCACATCGTGTTTTGGTTGTGTATGGCAAAGGCTCTGTGGTTTCTAATGGAACCTTAAAGCGTGTAACTGATTCGCTTGCTGCGGAGCATATTTCGTTTGTTGAGTTAGGCGGTGTGCGTCCAAATCCAGAAATTGGAAGCGTTCGTAAGGGGTTAGCAAAAGCGCGCGAATTTGATATAGATCTTATTCTTGCCATTGGCGGAGGCAGTGTAATCGATTGCGCAAAAGCAATTGGTGTTGCGTATGACTACGAAGGGGATGCCTGGGATTTCTCTTCCAAAAAAACTCCCATCACTCATTCATTGCCTGTTGCTTGTGTCCTTACTATTCCTGCAGCAGGATCTGAGGCATCAGATTCTTGCGTTATCAGCAATGATGAATTGGGTCTTAAGAGCGGTATGAATTCCGACATTATTAGACCGAAACTTGCGTTTTTGGACCCTGAACTCACATTCACTTTGCCACCCTATCAAACCGCTGCTGGCATCACCGATATGATTGCGCATATTTGTGAGCGTTTTTTCAGCGGCGTCGGTGCTGTTCCTGTTACTGACAATATTGCGGTCGGCTTAATTCGCGCTATCATGGCCGAAGCTTCCATTGTTCTGGAAGATCCAACTAACTACGACGCTCGGGCAAATATTATGTGGTCAAGCACGCTGGCGCACAACGGTATTGCAGGTATTGGTCGTGGCATAGGGGGACGTGTGGGTGACTGGTCGAGTCATGGCTTGGAACATGAACTCTCTGCTCTTGATACTTCGATTACCCATGGTGCGGGTCTTGCAATTATAATGCCAGCCTGGATGCGTTATGTGTGTGATGCTGATGTGGGGAGATTTGCTTTGTTCGCTCATGAAGTGTTTGGTATCACACCTGCAGATGAATCACCAGAAGCGTATGAAGAAGCTGCGATGCTCGGTATTGATGCGCTACAGGAATTCTTTATTTCACTCGGCATGCCTAAGTCGTTGGCCGATTTTAGCATTAAAGAGGAAGATGTCGAAAAGATGATTCCGACGCTTATTGAAAACAAAGGCGAAGTATTTGGTGCTTTTAAAAAGCTTACGGCTGATGATGCGCGAGTAATCTATCGCGCTGCATTGTAAGTCTTGTTTTGCGAGGATACTACAAAAAAGAAGTGTTTTAGAGGTGCGCTCATATTATGGGGGTTAAGGTTGCCATATGCTTTTGGGGTAAAATAAATATCTCGTAAACGTGAATCTACAGGAGATTATATGTGTGGAATTGTTGGCTTTACTGGTTCGGTTGAAGCTAAGAACATTCTGTTAGAAGGATTAAAACGACTCGAATATCGCGGATATGATTCTGCGGGCATTGCTGTTTATAACGGACATTCCATCGAGGTAGTTCGTCGTTTAGGTAAAGTTTCTGAGCTTGTTGGAGCTGTTGGGGAACAGGATTGTAAAGGTTTTTGTGGTATTGGTCACACGCGCTGGGCAACGCATGGCTCTCCGAGTGAACGAAATGCTCATCCCCACACCAGTTGTGCGAATGATATTGCGGTTGTTCATAACGGCATTATTGAGAACTTTGCTGAGTTGCGCAAGGAACTCACTGAGCGTGGCCACTGCTTTAGTTCTGACACCGATACCGAAGTAGTTGCCCATTTAATTGAAGATGCTTACGACGGTGACCTTTTACAGGCGGTTCAAAAAGCAACCTCTCGTCTGATTGGTGCATATGGTCTTGCTGTTATTGCTGAAGAAGATCCTCAAACCATCGTGGTTACGCGCAAGGCATCACCTATTGTTTTGGGTGTTGGAAGTGATGGCAGCTATGTTGCCTCAGACATTATTGCGCTTATTGATGCAACGCGAGATGTTGTTATTTTGGAAGATAATCAGTTTGCGGTAATGAAGCCCGAAGGCATTAGGTATTTTGATGAGCGTGGTAGCGAGATTGAACCTGAAATTACGCATATCGATTGGGACATTGATGTTGCCGAAAAGGGTGGCTATCCCGATTTCATGCTGAAAGAAATTCACGAACAGCCTCGTGTTGTTCGTGATACGCTTGCAGGTCGTTTGGTGGGCCAGGAAATCGTTATCGATGAGCTCACGCTTTCGCGCGAAGAACTCAATTATGTTGATCGTGTATATATTATTGGTTGCGGAACTAGCTACCATGCTGGCCTCATTGCTAAAAACCTTATTGAGGCCTGGGCGCGTATTCCTACCGAGGTAGAAGTGGCAAGTGAATTCCGTTACCGCAATCCAATTATTACCCCTACCACTCTTGTGGTTGCTGTTTCTCAATCTGGTGAAACAGCAGACACGTTAGCAGCTATTCGAGATGCGCGCATTAAAGGCGCGAAGGTTTTCGGCATCACAAATGTAATTGGTTCGCCAGTTGCCCGCGAATCCGATGGCGTAATTTATACCAAAGCAAATAAGGAAATTGCGGTCGCTTCGACGAAATCTTTCACAGGTCAAGTGGTAAGTCTTACTTTGCTTGCGTTGGTTCTCGGTCGCGTTAAAGGCAAACTTAATTTAGCCCAGACCCGTATGTTCTTTGCTGAGCTTGCCGATACTGCTGCTCAGATCGAAGATATTTTGCATGATACTTCAGCTATTGAAGAGGCCGCTAAATACTTTGAAGGACACGATTCTACGCTCTATATCGGTCGCGGTTTGGGCGAGGCAACGTGTTATGAAGGCGCTCTTAAGCTTAAAGAAATTAGCTATATTCACGCAGAAGCCTATGCTGCAGGTGAAATGAAGCATGGTCCTATCGCCTTGTTAGATGATGGGTTCCCTATTGTTGCTGTTGCAACAAAGAGTCCAACCTACGACAAAACGGTATCAAATTTGGAAGAATCCAAAGCGCGTGGTGCTTCTATTATCGCTATCGCAACCGAAGGCGATACCGATATCACTAAAGTTGCCGATCATGTCATCTATATCCCTAAGGTTCGTGATGCCTTTATGCCTATCACAGCAAGCGTTCCTTTGCAGCTGTTGGCGCGTGCTGTTGCGGTTGCTCGAGGGTGCGACGTCGATCAGCCTCGCAATTTGGCTAAATCGGTTACAGTTGAGTAGCTACGCGGTATGAGCGAAGAAACCCAAGAACATATTACGTTGCCCGACTCGGTTTCCATGGGTGTTGATATCGTCGAGATCTCTCGCATGAAAAAAATTCTGGAACGTACGCCTTCTTTTACGCGCAGGATTTTTTCTGAAAATGAGCGCGCATACTGCAACAAAACATCTTCTCCTGTTTTTCACTATGCAACGCGTTTTGCGGCGAAGGAAGCGGTATTAAAGGCGCTGGGCACAGGGTTTTCTCAAGGTATTGGTCCTCGTGATATTGAAGTAGTGCTTAATGCAAAGGGAAAGCCTCATGTTAAGTTGTATCGAAAAGCTGCAGAAGTAGCTTTTGCTCAGGGGGTAACCGAGCTCCCTATTTCTCTTTCGTACACGCATTCCGAAGCGGTTGCCTGCGCTCTTGCGTTAACCGCAGATTCTGATTTGCGCACCCAAAAGAAAGTTAATCCTACCGAAGAATTAACAAGGCAATTTAAAGAAGCTCGTCAGATGCTTGACGAAATCAATTCAGAATCTAAAAAACCCATCATTCAGACAAGCTTATTTGATAATCAATCCTTTAACGATTCGAGGGAGTGATTGTTGTGGAATGCGAAGAAACGATTATAAAGGTTTCCCCCCATAATCCTTCCTCTGATGCTCACAAGTATTCACGTGGAAAGCTTATTCTTTGTGGAGGATCCGAAGCATATCCTGGAGCCGTTTGTCTTTCTGCCTGGGCAAGTGAATATGCTGGTGCGGGCTATACGGAAGTTTTTACCTGCGAGAATAATCTTTCGCAAGTCCGCCTATTCAGACCATCGCTCGTCGTGAAATCGTTTGATGTGTTTATGCCAAGCCTGAAAACTGGCGGACATTATCCGTTTGCGTGTGTGGTTGGACCTGGTGTCGACCAGGGTGATAGACAAGCACGCGACGTTTTAATCAAGGCGGTACGCTTCAGTGAAGCACCACTTCTTATTGATGGGGGAGCGCTTGGTTTTCTTGCTGAAGACTATCTTCGTGAACTCTTGCGCATTCGCGCAAAGCGAGGACTTCAAACGGTTCTCACTCCGCATGGTGGCGAGGCAGCGCGTTTGGCAGCAGGGTTTTCCCTCACAAATAAGAGCCAGGAATCTTTCGCATGTGAACTCGCGCAAGTCTATGCGTGCCTTGTTGTGTTAAAGGGTGAGGACACGGTTATTTCTGATGGCGCATCAGTGTGTCGTGTTACTCATGGAACAGCAGCACTTGCTAAAGCGGGTACGGGAGATGTGTTAGCGGGTATTATTGGTTCTTTTCTCGCCCAGGGAATCTCTCCTTTTTTGGCGTCCGTTATGGGTGTGTCTCTTCATGCCGATGCGGGAAATAGGGCATCAGAGAAATACGGAATGGTTAGTGTTTGTGCTGAAGAAGTGGTTGAGGCGTTGCCTTGTGTGATAAAACAGGCACAGCAAAACCCTCGTTTACTTCACGTAGAGACCATCCAGTGAAGATGGATTGATTTTTGTTTTTTTATAGCATAAGGAGATTGTCGGTTGATGACAAAGGATACTTCTTCCTCTCGTTCTGAGAGTTCTTCGCGCTTTGCGGGAGAATCTGCCGAGAACACAACGGCTACAAGGGCTGAAAAACAATCAGCGGATTCTGACGTTTATGGTCGCATAGCGGCACTTCGTAAAGAAATCGATTACCACACGCATCGCTATTATGTGCTTGATGATCCCGCAATTTCTGATGCAGCTTTTGATTCGCTGATGAGGGAATTGAAAAAGCTTGAAGAGGAACATCCTGAATTTGCTTCTTCTGCTTCTCCGACACAGCGTGTTGGAGGAGCTGTGTCTTCGCAGTTTTCTCCCGTTGTCCATGAGCAACGTATGTATTCGCTCGATAATGCGATGTCGTTTGATGAGCTAGAAGCTTGGATGGATCGTGTTGAGCAGGCGTTTGGTTCTTTTGTTCCTTTGGTGTGTGAGCTGAAAATTGATGGATCATCGCTTGCGCTTACATATCAAGATGGTTATTTGGTTAAGGCTGCTACGCGCGGAGACGGAACAACTGGTGAAGATGTAACAGTTAACGTCCGAACCGTGAGTGATATTCCCCTCACGCTTTTTGATGAAGGTCGTGCTCAAATTGCACCAAGTGCTTCAGCGGTAGAAGTTCGTGGTGAAATATATATGTCAAAAACAAGTTTTGAGGCACTTAATCAGCAGGCTCTGTCTGAAAAGAAGAACACGTTTGCCAATCCGCGCAATGCTGCTGCAGGTAGTTTGCGCCAGAAAGATCCTGCCGTTACCGCCGAACGCGAACTTGCTACCTTTATGTATGCCATTGCGCGCGATTCCGCTATTCAGGCAAAGGGTCAGTTTGAACTGTTGCAGTGGCTTAAAGCGTGTGGTTTTCACGTAAACCCCGATGTTTGTTTGTGTTCAAGCCGAAAAGAGGTTATTGCGTTTTGTAAGCAATGTCTTGAACGTCGTGCTGATTTGCCCTACGAAATAGACGGGGTAGTGGTAAAGGTTAACGATTTTGCTCTACAGCACGAATTGGGCTATACGGCACGTGCTCCACGTTGGGCCATTGCGTATAAGTTTCCACCCGAAGAAAAAACAACGCTTTTGCGCGACATTACTATCCAGGTTGGAAGAACGGGAGCTCTAACGCCTGTTGCTGAGCTCAATCCTGTACTGGTTGCGGGTTCAACTGTTTCGAGAGCAACACTTCACAATGAAGATGAAATCAAGCGCAAGGATTTGCGTATTGGCGATACGGTTATTGTGCGTAAAGCGGGAGATGTTATCCCTGAAATCCTTTCCGCTATTCCTTCGTTACGTCCCTCTGATGCAAAGCCGTGGCATATGCCGAAGATATGCCCGAGTTGTGGTTCAGAAATTGTACGTGAAGAAGGCGAGGCGGCTTATCGCTGCGTGGCAATCGATTGTCCTGCTCAGGCTCATGAACGCCTGATTCATTGGGCGAGTCGCGGAGCTCTTGATATTGAAGGTATGGGCGAGGAAATTATTGCGCGCTTGCTATCTCTTGGTTTGGTGAAAGATGTCTCGGATTACTATTCACTCACGTTTGAGGCACTCGAAAACCTAGATATGGATAGAGTTACCGTTCATGGTGAGCCGATTCGTTTAGGGGCTACGGTTGCAAAAAAGCTCATGGCCGCCATTGAAGAGAGCAAAACCAGAAGTTTAGCGCGTGTTGTTTTTGGCCTAGGTATCAGACACGTGGGTAAAACACTCGCAGAAACTATCGTTAAAAGGTACCCCTCTATGACATCCCTTAAAGCGGCAACAGTGGAAGATTTAGCTTTGATTGATGGTGTTGGACAAATCATTGCTGAAAGTATTTTTGCTTTCTTTAGAACTGAAGATAATCTTCGCGTAATTGCGCGTCTTGCAGATGCAGGAGTAACTATGGAATCTGCTGCGGAAGAATCGACGGTGCCGCAATCTCTTCAAGGGTTAACCTTTGTTCTTACGGGAAGTTTGGTTGAAACGGGTATGACACGTGATGAAGCGGCGAGCAGACTAAAGGCTTTTGGCGCGAAGGTTTCTTCAAGTGTTTCCAAGAAAACGAGTTTTGTTATCTGTGGCGAAGCGGCCGGTTCTAAACGTTTGAAGGCTGAAGAGTTGGGCGTACCTCTACTGAATGAGCGCGATTTGGTGACGCTTTTGGAAACCGGCATTCCTCCTCAAGTGAGTACCGGCGATGCCAGTGTTGGACTAGGCTTGGACGTTTAATAGTATGGCAAAAGTAAGACTTGATGATTATTTGGTCGATCAGGGATATTTCCCCGATCAAGATGCGGTGTTGCGAGCAGTTATTGCCCGTGAAGTACGCGTTGACGATGTGTATGTATCGAGTGCTGCTTTGAAAATAAAGCCCGACGCAGATATTTTTGTCAAGAACGCCAAGACCTTTGTATCACGTGGCGGACACAAGCTGCAGGGCGCTCTTGATTACTTCAATGAGCAAGTTGAAGGTCTTCGCTGCGTTGATGTGGGTTCATCAACAGGCGGGTTCACCGATTGTCTCTTGAAGGCAGGTGCGGCGGAAGTGGTGTGCGTTGACGTCAATTACGGTCAACTTGCTTGGAGTATTCGGACTGATCCTCGCGTTCGCGTTTTTGAACGAACCAATATACGTCTTGCTAATCCTGAAGAACTCGGTGCACCCTTCGATTTGGTTGTGTGTGATTTGAGCTTTATTGGAATTGCTCAGTTGGCTTCAGTTTTTGCAAGCTTATGTTGTGAAGGTGGAGTATTTCTGGGTCTTATTAAGCCTCAATTTGAAAGTAAGCATGAAGAAACTGAACGTGGTGTTGTGCAAGACGAAGCAGTACGGCAGCGCGTAATTGAAGAAGTTAAAGAATCGCTTGTCGGGGCTGGCTTTAGTATTGATGGGGTCGTAACGTCTTCCATTAAAGGTCCCGAGGGAAATATCGAATATCTAATTCGTGCAACGTTTAATCCGAGTAGTGAGCACATTTAGAAAGATGAGTTAAAAGAACAAAGGATAAACAATGGAAGTTGTTTACTCAGAGGCACTTATTGCATACATGAAAAAGAAGGGGTATTCCTTTATTTCTGTTGAGTCTATTAGTCCAAAAGGATGTTGCGCAGATAGCACCGAATTGCTTGTTACTTTTGTTTCTGACAAGGCGGCAGAACAATACAAGGCTAAAGGCTGTCGAACAATAAAAGCTCCTCAGGGAGAACTTCTCATCCTTTCAAAGGGGCTTGAATATGGTGAAGAAGTTTCGCTTGGTTTGAGGAGCTTTTTGGGCCTTAAGGATATTACCGTGGATGGAATTGCCGCCTGGAAACTCTAAACGGCAATTCGTGTATTACTAGTTCTTAAGGGAATTAAGGGGAGCAGGCATTCTGCCTCCACGATGAGCGAACACTGAACCTGCGTTGGTATTAACGGGCATAACAGGTGCATATCCAAGTAATCCACCAAAGTCGAGACGCTCGCCAACACCCTTTCCAATTGCAGGGATAAGACGAACGGCAGTTGTCTTATTGTTGATCATACCAATAGCGCATTCGTCTGCAATGATGCCGAAGATGGTTTCAACGCTGGTGTCGCCTGGAATAGCAATCATGTCAAGACCAACAGAGCAAACACAGGTCATTGCTTCGAGTTTTTCAAGACTTAATGCTTGCGCTTCTGCGGCGCGTATCATGCCGGCATCTTCAGAAACGGGAATGAAGGCACCTGAGAGACCACCAACTGAAGAGGAAGCCATTACGCCACCTTTTTTTACGGCATCATTTAGCATGGCAAGAGCCGCTGTTGTGCCAGGACCGCCACACGTGCCAACGCCAATTGCTTCTAGGATTTCAGCAACAGAATCACCTTCGGCAGGAGTAGGTGCCAGAGAAAGATCCAAAATGCCTTTCTGTACGCCTAGCCGTTTACTTGCCTCGCGACTCATAAGCTCGCCTGCTCGTGTGATTTTGAATGCAGTCGCTTTAATTGCTTCAGCAATGCTGGTGAGATCTGCATCCTTCGGCATTCCGCACAAAACGGCGTTAACAACTCCAGGACCCGAAACACCAACATTTACAACGGCGTCTGCTTCGCCTGATCCATGGAAAGCACCTGCCATAAAGGGATTGTCTTCTACGGCATTGCAAAAAACAACTAATTTACCAGCACCAATGCACTGTTTATCGACGGTAGCTTCTGCTGCTTGTTTGATAATACCTGCCATTTTTAACACGGCATCCATGTTGATGCCGGCGCGGGTTGAACCAACATTTACCGAAGCACAAACATTATCGGTTTCGGCAAGTGCTTTAGGAATTGAATTCATAAGGTTGATGTCAGCGCGTGAGGCACCCTTCTGTACAAGAGCGGAAAATCCCCCAACGAAATCTACGCCAACAGCTTTACCTGCTTTATCCATAGCAACAGCAATGGGGGAAAGATCAGTTGCATCAGTTGCTGCGCATACCTCAGCAATTGGGGTAACGGAAATGCGCTTATTGACGATAGGGATGCCATATTCGCGCTCAAGCTGCTCTGCTGTGGGAACAAGCTTTTCTGCGGCGGTAGTCATGCGGTCGTAGACCTTACGAGCAATAACGTCAACATTTTCGTGAGTGCAGCCTCGGAGATTGAGTCCAAGGGTAATAGTGCGAATATCAAGGTGCTGTTTGCTTACCATCGCAAGCGTTTCAGCAATTTCTTCTGGCGTAATCTGCATCGTTCCTCCATGTATGCACTGCTGGCATTAATCAAATTTGTTAGCCTGTTTAGTATAGCTAATTTATATATAACCCTTCCGCGTTATATGGGGATTACATACGCTTTCTTAGTTGCTCTTTGGTAGTCAGATTGATATTATGTGATAATCAACACGATGTTGATTTATTTAACAATCTGAAATACGTGAAGTACAAATCAGACAAAAGGATTTATTTGGGTACTCGAGCAAATAATCTTGCGTGCGAAAAAGAGGACAATAAGAAGGAGTTATGCGCGGTTAAAAAGCCTGCTCAAGAAGCGAAGGCATGTGAAGATCGTCGCATAACACGATCAAAGCTTGCGCTTAAATCAGCTCTTATTTCCATGATGGAAGAAAAGGGCTTTGAAAACGTTACGGTTAATGATCTTTGTGCTAAAGCGGGCTTGAATCGCGGTACGTTCTATAATCATTTCAAAACTAAAGAGGATCTTCTTTGGGCTCTTGAAGATGAGATTATGGATGATCTTGTTACGTTTCAAGAGGAAATGAGAAAGGTAAGCTTGACTTCTCTTTCCTTCTATGTGATTTCAAAAAAACCGCTTCCTTTTTTGGTTTCTCTGTTTGACTATCTTCGTCTGCAGGGCGATTTTTTGCATGCGGTATTAGGTCCAGGGGGCGACATTCGTTTTGGGCCACGCTTGCGTGATTCGATTTGTACCAACTTAATTCAGAGCATTTTGCATGAGCGATATCGAAAGAGTAATGATCCGTTGGTTCAGTATTATGTTTCGTTTTTTGCATCTGCCTATTTGGGGGTAATCATGCGTTGGATTGAAACCGGGATGAAGGAATCTTCAGAAGATATGGCACGCATTGCCATGCGCCTTCTGTTTATAAAGCCCGGCGAATCGATAAAGATGTAAATGGAGGTCATAATGGGTAACGATACCCTACATATCGGTATTGACGTTGGTTCAACTACCGTTAAACTTGCGGTTTTAAATGCACAGAATGAAATCGTGTATTCCGTTTATCGTCGTCATCATGCTGATGTTCGAGCTACGGTTCTTGAAGTTTTAACTGAAGCAGCTCAGAAGTTTCCAATACAGGAATTTACGGTAGGAATCACAGGTTCTGGCGGTTTATTGCTTTCCCAGTGGCTCGGTATTGAATTTGTTCAAGAGGTTATTGCCTCAAAAACAGCTGTTGAAACTTTTATCCCTAAGACCGATGTTGCTATTGAGCTTGGTGGCGAAGATGCCAAGATTATCTATTTTGATAACGGCATAGAGCAGCGCATGAACGGAACCTGTGCGGGTGGTACGGGTGCTTTTATTGATCAGATGGCTTCACTTTTAGATACTGATGCTTCTGGCTTAAATGAACTTTCTCAGCATCACACTATTTTGTACCCTATCGCATCGCGCTGTGGTGTTTTTGCGAAGACCGATGTTCAGCCTCTTTTGAATGAAGGAGCCAAGAAGGAAGACATTGCGGCTTCTATCTTTCAATCGGTGGTAACTCAGACTATTTCAGGCCTTGCATGTGGTCGTCCTATCAGGGGTAACGTTGCCTTTTTAGGTGGTCCGTTGCAGTATCTTCCTGAACTTCGTAAACGTTTTTACGAAACGCTCGAGCTTGATGATGATCACATCATAGTTCCTGAAAACGCCCATCTTTTTGTAGCGAGTGGCTGCGCTCTTGCAAGTATGGAAGGTAAGGCGGAGCTTCTTAGTAGTGTTGTTGAGCGTCTCAAAAACTTAGGTGATGTTCAAGGCAGCGAAGTTGTGCGTCTCGATCCTTTGTTTGCTTCTAAGGAAGAATATGCGGAATTCAAAGCGCGCCATGACAAAGAAAAGGTTGCTCGCGCAGATCTGGAAACCTATGAGGGTATTGCCTATTTGGGTATAGATGCTGGTTCTACAACCTTTAAATCGGCTCTTATTGCTGAAGATGGCAGCTTGCTTTGGAGTTCTTACGTTAACAATAAAGGTGACGTATTGGGATGTGCGAAACGCGCCATTGCAGATTTGTATATCGTTCTTCCGAAAGATGAAAAAGGTCAACCTAAGGTAAAAATCGGCCATGTTACCGTAACAGGGTATGGTGAAGCACTGCTGCTTGAGGCGTTACGAGTTGATTCGGGCGAGATTGAGACCGTTGCGCATCTGCGTGGCTCTCAGGAAATGCTTCCAGGTGTTGAGTTTATTCTTGATATCGGTGGTCAGGATATGAAATGTCTGCGTGTTAAAGACGGAGTCATTGATCACATCATGCTTAATGAAGCTTGCTCTTCAGGCTGTGGGTCGTTTATAGAAAGCTTTGCAACGGGCTTAAACTTGGAAATCTCTGAATTTGCCCAGAGTGCCATCAGCGCAGAACATCCGGTTGATCTTGGCAGTCGCTGCACCGTGTTCATGAACAGTCGTGTTAAGCAGGCTCAGAAGGAAGGCGCAACGGTGGGAGATATTGCTGCCGGCCTGGCTCTTTCGGTTATTAAAAATGCGCTCTTCAAGGTAATTAAAATTCGTGACCCGCGTGAGGTAGGCGATAAGGTTATTGTTCAGGGTGGAACCTTCTTAAATGATGCGGTCCTGCGTGCGTTTGAACAGCTGAGTGAAACAAAGGCTGTTCGCCCTGATATTGCAGGTAATATGGGTGCTTTTGGTGCTGCGCTTCTGGCGCGTGATCGCCATCAGGCAGAAGTTGAGCGCGTAGGTCATGAGGTCTACACCACCATGCTTGACGCAGAAGCTCTTCAAAACCTCGAGCCAACGCATCGCTCTGTTCGCTGCAAGGCATGTTCGAATCACTGCTTGCTCACTATCAATGATTTTGGTATTGATGACATCACGGGAAAACATCGTCGCTTTATTACGGGTAATCGTTGCGAAAAGGGTGTTGGCGCCGTAAGCGAAAAGTCAAACGTTCCCAATCTTTTTGAGTGGAAAACCAATCGTCTATTTAGCTATAAACCTCTGGAAAAAGATGAAGTTACCAGAGGTACGGTTGGCATGCCTCGTGCGCTCAATATGTATGAAAACTATCCATTCTGGTTTACGTTCTTTACCGAACTCGGCTTCAGAGTTGAAATCTCGGATCCTTCAACAAAGAAAACCTATGAAGCTGGTATTGAATCTATGCCAAGTGAAAGTGTTTGCTATCCTGCAAAGCTATCTCATGGCCATGTGATGAATCTGCTTCAGAAAGATATCGACTTCATCTGGATGCCTTGTTCGCGTTATGAGCGACAAGAAGATGAAACGGCGGGAAATCACTTCCATTGCCCTATTGTTTCAAGCTATGCCGAAGCTTTAAAGCTCAACATTGATGAGCTAAAGGAAAGCCCCATTAAGTTTTTGAACCCTTGGTTACCCTACGACAAAAAGGAAAATCTGAAAGAACGTCTTTTTGTTGAACTTGTTGAAGAATATCCTGAACTTATGGGAGGAAAAGCAGGTCTGCCAAGCCAAGAAGAAATCAATAGAGCGGTTGAGGTTGCTTGGGCGGAAGATCTTACATTCAAGCAGGACTGCCATAATAAGGGCGTCGAAACTCTTAAATGGATGGAAGAAACAGGAACTCATGGCATTGTTTTAGCAGGTCGTCCCTATCATCTGGATCCTGAAATCAATCATGCTATTCCTGAATTGCTTACCAGCTTTGGCCTTGCTGTGTTAACGGAAGATTCTATTGCGCATCTTGGCAGTGTCGAACGACCTATTCGTGTTGTTGATCAGTGGATGTATCACACACGTTTGTATGCGGCAGCAAAGGTAGCTACCCAGCGTCGCGATCTTGATCTTATCCAGCTCAATAGCTTTGGTTGTGGGCTTGATGCGCTTACTACTGATCAGGTTCAGGAAATCTTAGAAGATTCAGGCAAAATCTATACCGTATTAAAGATTGACGAAGTGTCTAACTTAGGTGCGGCACGTATTCGTGTTCGTTCTTTGTTGGCGGCGCTTAAAGATCAAGCTGATGAAGAAGCGGAAGCCAATGTTGTTGAGGGTGGTTGTCCAGTTGCGGATATTAAGATTGATGCGCTGCGTGAAGATGTCGAGGCGCGCATAGAAGCTAAGACGGGTGAACGAGAAGCTGAAGCGGGTGCAGTTGTTGCTCGAAATATTCGTCGTGAGGCTGCGTCAACGAAGTTTGATCGAGTGCCCTTTACTGAGGAAATGAAAGAAGCGGGGTATACGATTCTTTGTCCCCAGATGGCGCCTATTCATTTCGAACTACTCATTCCTATTTTTAGATCAAACGGCTACAACCTTGAGCTTTTGCCCTCTGTTGACCACGGTGCGGTTGATGCGGGTCTGAAGTATGTTAATAACGATATTTGTTATCCTTCCATTTTGGTTACGGGTCAAATTATGGAAGCGGTTCTTTCTGGTCGCTATGACACTGATAAACTTGCGGTAATCATTACTCAAACAGGTGGCGGTTGCCGTGCTACAAACTACATTTCCTTGATTCGTAAAGCTCTTAAGGCTGCAGGTTTGGCGCATGTACCTGTTATTGCCTTATCATTTAAAGACTTAGGCGAAGTAAATCCTGGTTTCCATATTTCGGCAACCATGCTCTATAACGCGGTGTTTGCGTTGATTTATGGCGACTTGCTCATGCAGTGTCTATATCGAACTCGTCCGTATGAGTGCGAGCCAGGGTCTGCGGATAATCTTTTCAACTATTGGATGGCTAAGTGTAAAGAGCAAGTTTCAGAGGGCGAGAAAATGGGTCGCTATAAAAAGACCGTTCGTGCTATTATTTCTGATTTCGACAGCTTACCCCTTCAAGGTGAAGGAACTAAGCCGCGTGTTGGCGTTGTTGGTGAGATTCTGGTTAAGTTCCACCCTACAGCCAACAACCAGCTTATTGATGTAATTGAGTCTGAAGGTTGCGAGGCGGTTGTTCCTGGCTTAATCGAATTCTTCTTGTTTGCTATTGCGAATTCGATCCTACAGAAAGACCCTGTAGGCAAATCGAAAAAAGGTGCGTTTGGTGCAAAAGTTGCATTATCTGCCATTGCTAAAATCCGCAAACCTTGCAATGATGCGCTTAAGAAATCGAGTCGTTTTGAGCCACCGACTGATATTATGACACTTGCTTCGTACACTGATGGAATTTTGAGCCATTGTAATTCCATGGGTGAAGGTTGGCTACTCACGGCTGAAATGGTCGAACTCATTAAGGGTGGTGCCCCTAATATTGTTTGCGCTCAGCCGTTCGCTTGTCTTCCAAATCATGTTGTTGGTAAGGCGGTTATTAAAGAGCTTCGTCGTCGTTATAAAGGAACGAATATCGTTGCTGTTGACTATGACCCTGGCGCTTCTGAGGTTAACCAACTCAACCGTATCAAGTTGATGATTTCAGTGGCGAAGGCAAATATGGCTGAAGCGGAAAAGAAGCAACAGGCTCATTCCCTTCCTCGTCCTGCCAACAAGGAAAGCTGTGATGAAATGAGCTGTTCAACGTATTGCACAGAAGCAGAGATTGAAGAGCTCAAGTTCGAAACGAAAGAGGCAAAATAAAAATCAGGGAGTCATTTGGCTCCCTGATTCATAGGTTACGTTTATGAAGCGGTTTATAGAGGTTGCGGAGTAAAAACTCTGCAACCCTTTTTGCGATTCTTTACAGTTTTGCTTGAATGAGTCTTGGGCGGAATCCCTTTTGTTCAAGCGCTTCAACAATTTGTTGCTTGTGTTCAGTGCCAAAGGCTTCAATGGTTACACGGAGTTCTACAGCAGCATTTCTATTTGCTGTGATGAACTGGTTGTGGTCAAGACGGATAACATTACCGTTGCATTCTGCGATAGTCTGAGCTACACGAACAAGTTCGCCAGGACGGTCGGGTAGAAGAACTGAAACAGTAAAGATGCGATCACGCTGAATGAGACCGTGTTGAACTACGCTCGACATAGTAATTACGTCCATGTTGCCACCTGAAAGAATGGAAACAACCTTTTTGCCGTGGTCGTTGAGGTGTTTGAGCGCTGCTACAGTAAGAAGGCCTGAATTCTCAACAATCATTTTATGGTTTTCGACCATATCCAAGAAGGAAACAATTATTTCGTCATCGTCTACCGTGATGATATCGTCAAGGTTTTCCTGAATGTAGGGGAAGATGGTATCTCCCGGTTCTTGAACCGCAGTACCGTCTGCAATAGTGCTTACCGAGGGAAGCTTTACAACATGTCCTGCTTTAAGGGATTCTTTCATGCATGCAGCTCCGCTTGGTTCTACACCTATAACCTTGATGCGAGGATTAAGCATTTTAGCTAAGGTTGAAACGCCTGTCGCTAATCCGCCGCCTCCAATGGGAACCAAAATGATATCAACCAGGGGAAGCTCTTGGATGATTTCCATTGCAATGGTTCCTTGACCTGCTGCAACAATGGGGTCGTTAAAAGGGTGAATAAAGGTCAGACCCTGTTCTTCGGCAAGGGTAAGAGCATGTTCGTAGGATTCGTCATATACATTGCCTTCAAGAACAACGGTTGCCCCTTGCTCCTTGGTGCGTTCAACCTTAATGAGGGGAGTGGTGGTTGGCATAACAATAGTGGCATTCACGCCATATTTGCGAGCGGCGTATGCAACACCCTGTGCGTGGTTACCCGCAGAGGCAGTGATAAGTCCCCGTTCACGTTCTTCGTCAGTGAGGGTGCTAATTTTGAAATAGGCACCACGAACCTTATAGGCTCCTGTGCGTTGCATGTTTTCTGGTTTGAGAAAAACTTCGTTGTTGGTTTCTTTGCTGAAATGTGGGCTATAAATGAGCTTCGTTTCTTGTGTTACTTCTTTTACTTTTTTTGCCGCTTCTTCGAATGTTTCCAGTGTCAGCATAGAATCCTCGGATCTTTACTAGGTTGATCTTTCGCTATTTACGTATTGATGTTTATACTACAAGTTGTTTGTTTGGGCTAAAACCCTATAAAGTTTATGCAATTGAAAGTCATCGAATGGAGACGAAATGCAAACAGTTTCAACGGACAAAGCACCTGCCGCTATCGGACCATATTCGCAGGCTATTAAAACTAACGGACTACTTTTTGCTTCTGGCCAAATTGCCCTTGATCCTAAGACAGGGGAAATGGTGGGCACAACGATCGAAGAGCAGGCTGAACAGGTTATGAAAAACATTTCAGGTTTGCTTGAAGCTGCTGATGCAACATTTGATCACGTGGTTAAAACCACCTGTTTTTTGAAGAACATCGAAGATTTTGCGGCTTTTAATGAGGTATACGGTCGGTACTTTACCGATCATCTTCCTGCGCGTTCTGCGGTAGGGGTAGCTGGCTTGCCAAAGGGTGCTCTTATTGAAGTTGAAATCATTGTCGCTGCTGAAATAGTCTAAAAACAAAAGAAGGTAACGGTGGGAAAGCTTGTTATTTGTCCAACTCCTTTAGGTAATTTGGGGGATATTACTAAGCGATGCTTACAGGCTCTTGAGGCCTGCGATGTTGTTTGCTGCGAGGATACACGTGTTACGGGCAAGCTTCTTTCTGCACTTGGAATCGAAAAGCGCCTAGAGAGACTTGATGAGGAAACAATTTCTCATCAAGCTTCTCGAATAGTTGACCGCATTGCCAAGGGCGAAACCATCGCCTACTGTAGCGACGCAGGTATGCCTGGAGTATCCGATCCCGGTCAGCGTTTAATTGCTGCTGTGTATGAAGCCGGACAAAACGTTGAGGTTCTTCCCGGGGTGCCCGACTCCGACCGGCGCGGGAACGGCGGTTGCAACCGCCTACGTTGCGAGCGGTTTTACCGCTCAAAGCTTCTATTTCGGCGCATTCTTTCCGCGTAAATCTGGGGAAAGAATGCGCTTGTTGGAGTCCTTGCGTGCATTAGAAGCAGTGCTTGTTTTTTATGAAAGTCCCCAGCGCCTTGTATCGGCTTTGCAAGACATTGCTTCTCTTCTTCCGTTTCGCAAAGTTGCCGTTTGTCGCGAACTCACTAAACTTCATGAGGAGGTAGTTCGTGGGAGCGCTCAAGAGTTGTATGAGGTGTTTTCTGAGCGCGAAAACGCAGGAAGTCTAAAGGGGGAAATCGTTCTTGTAATCGATGCGCCTTGTGAGCAAGAGTTCATTTCCCAAAAACAGGAGCAGGAAGAAGATGCTCAGGAAATTGCTCGGAGGCTTCTTTCTGAAGGGACCTTAACCAAGAAAGAAATTGTTTCTTATTTGCGCCGTGAACTTGGTTTGTCACGCAATAGTGCCTATGATTTAGTTCATAATCTCTAATCACGAAAAACATCAGATCATATTCTTTACGCATGGTAGAATACGAAAACGTATTTGGTTACGAAGCGCACCTAAGGGTGCGTTTAATCGCTATCCGCCAAAGATTTCATTTGTCTGAGGCAGAAAAGGAGCATGACTATTATGTCGAAGGGTACCTATTCTTTTACGACCCCTATCTATTATGTAAATGCGGCACCTCATTTAGGAACTGCCTATACCACCATTGCTGCTGATGCTGTTGCTCGTTATCAGCGCCTCAACGGCTACGACGTTGCCTTTGTAACTGGCATGGACGAGCACGGTCAAAAGGTTGCGGATACGGCTGAGGCAAAGGGTATGAATCCTCAAGAATGGTGCGACTCTATGGAGACTGCATTTCGTGATGCTTGGGATATGCTCGATATTACCTACACTGATTTCGTTCGTACTACTGAGCCTCGACACGCACGTACTGTTCAGAGGTTTTGGCAGGACTTGTATGACAAGGGTTACTGCTATAAGGGTTCTTATGAGGGTTGGTACTGCGTTCATGAAGAAACCTATTATGCCGAGTCTGACCTGGAGAAAAACGAAGAGGGTGAATTAGTTTGCCCTGACTGCAAGCGCCCAGTTCAAAAGGCTAGTGGCGAAGAAAACTGGTTCTTTAAATTGTCTGACTTTCAGGATAAGTTACTTGCTTTCTACGAGGAAAATCCCGATTTCATTCGTCCTGAGACACGTAAGAACGAGATTGTTTCGTTTGTTAAGAGCGGTCTTAAGGATCTTTCTATTTCTCGTTCTACCTTTGACTGGGGTGTTCCTCTGCCTTTTGATGATGGGCATGTTGCCTATGTTTGGGCGGATGCTTTGCTGGCATACCTTACTGGGATTGGCTACGGAGATCCTGAGCGTGAAGGTGAATTTGATGCGCGTTGGCCTATGCAATATCACTTTGTAGGCAAGGATATTACGCGTTTCCATTGTGTAATTTGGCCTGCAATGCTTATGGCGGCTGGTATGCCTGTTACGCATACGGTATTTGGACATGGCTTCTTGCTCACGAAGGGTGAGAAGATGTCTAAGTCTAAAGGCAATGCGTTAAAACCTGCAGATTTGGTTAAAGTCTTTGGTGTTGATGCGTACCGTTACTATTTCCTTTCGGATGTGCAATTTGGCCATGATGGCTCTATTTCTATTGAGCGCATGGTGCAGGTTTATAACGCTGATCTTGCAAACACTTGGGGAAACCTCTGTTCTCGCGTATTCAATATGACAAAGAAATATTTCGGCTCTAAGGTTCCCTCGGTGCCTCTCGATGCAGAAAGCAATCCTTTGAAAGAGATTGCAGAGGGGTTGTATTCTGAATTTGATAACTGCATGACCAACGTTGACTTTTCGGGCGCGGCTGCTGCAGTTCAGAAGCTTGCAGGTCGCGTAAATCTCTACGTTGAAGAATCCGCTCCTTGGAATTTGGCCAAGAGTGAAGAGACGGCAGATGAGCTTGCTGCGGTAATCTATAACTCGCTTGAGGCTATTCGAATCATTGCTTTATATATGGCGTCTTTCATGCCTAATACGTCTGTTGAGGTTTTTAATCGTATGAGTTTGGGCAATGTGTTCGATATTACCGATATTGAAGCGGCGTCAAAATGGGGTCAGCTTGCTTCTGGCTTAGAAATTACTATTGGCGATCCACTGTATCCCCGTTTGGATGTTGATGCGATCGATTTCTCAATCGAGTAACAGTATATGTTGCCTACCGAGTTAGAACAGATGCAAAAACTTATTGACCAGGGCATTTTATATGCTCCTGGTCAAACTTTTGTTGCAGAAGAATTTGAACAAGCAACAAGCTTTTTTCTCGATTTTTTTCAGAAACGTAAAAAGGGAAGAGTGAGAGTTGTAGAAGCCCCTCGGCTTTCTTCCGTAATAGCAGATACTCATGCGCATCTGGAAATGCTTCATGAACCCGCTTTAAACTTGGCTCGTTGTGCTTTTTGGAACGTTCGTTTTATTTGTTCCATTACCGATCCTGTCGAGGATTCCAAAACAACACTGACTCATCTTTCTCGGTGGCAAGAGCAAGCTCGTTCGTTGCTCTTGAATCACGGTCTTGAAGCATATGTCTGCCAAGTACCTCATGTTCGCGTTGCTATGGGTTGTCATCCTCATAACGCCAAAGACTATACTCCGACAGTTGAAGATGAGTTATTGCGGGCGCTCAAGAATCCTCTCGTTTGCGCTATTGGCGAAGTGGGACTCGATTATCATTACGATTTTTCACCTCGCCCGGTTCAGCGTGAGGTTTTTAGGCGACAGATTCAACTTGCCCACGTTACGGGCCTTCCGCTACTTTTACATATGAGAGAAGCTCATGATGAGGGGTTTGAGATTTTGTCTGATGAGGGAGTGCCTTCCGCAGGAGTGCTTTTGCATTGTTATAACCTTGATAAAGAAACTTTGAAGCCGTGGCTAGACTTAGGTTGTTACGTTGCTTTTGGTGGGCCTTTAACGTTCAAAAATGCCGATGAAGTTCGCGAATCAGCTGCTTCGGTTCCGATTGATCATCTTCTTACGGAAACAGATAGTCCCTACATGACGCCAGAGCCCATGCGGGGGATGGAGTGTGGTCCTGAACATACCATTTTTACGGCTCAAAAAATGGTTGAAGTTTTGGCGGATTCAGATGATGTGAGTGATGTTTCTCGTTTTGAACAGCAGGTATTGCCTCGGCTCTATTGTAATGCTCGCTCGCTTTTGGATAGAGATGTGACTGCATGGCAGAAATCGTAGTCATACAAGCTTCTCCTCGTCCCAATGGTTTTTCTTCTCATGTTGTGGGCTTGCTGCTTGAGCGTCTCGAGGAGGAATATTCTGAATTAAGTATTCGGCGCTTTGATGTTTCCGATATAGCTATTAAGGGATGCAATGGGTGTGATTATTGCGAAGCCGAAAGAGAATGTATTATTCAAGATGAAATGGCGCAGTTAATTGAAGATCTTTTGACGGCAGATTGCGTCTTTGTTGTTTCTCCTGTTTATTTTTCTGGCGCACCTTCGCAGTTCAAGGCAGTGCTTGATAGATTACAGCCTCTTTTTTGGCGTAGGCTTGCAATAAAGAAGAGTGGAGAGCCGCTCCCTCGGAAAAGGCCCGCTTTTTTGTACGTAGTAGGTAGTGGGGGCGACCCTCATGGATACCAGTCTCTTTTTTCTGAGGTGGCATCGTCATTTGCTCTTGCAGACTTACGCGTTTCGTTGATGCAGGATTTCATCGGCTATGATTCACCTAAAAAAATCAAAGCGTCCGATCTTATCATTCCAAAGGATCTTTCATGACAAAACTTTCGTATTTGGCGTCGGTATCCGAAACTCGCGCCGTTTTGGAATCGTTTGGTCTTATGACCAAGAAAGCCTTAGGGCAGCATTTTCTGATCAATGATGGCGTAGTTTCTCGCATCTGTGACCTTGCGGAACTGTCGCAAGAAGACGTGGTTGTTGAAGTTGGCCCTGGTATTGGAACGTTGAGTATTGCTCTTCTTCAGAGGTCGGGTAGGGTTATTGCTATTGAGCGGGATGCGGACCTACCTTCCGTTTTGGCGCAAACCTGTGAGCACTATCTCGATCGTTTTACGCTTATTGAAGGGGATGCGCTCGAGGTAAAAGAATCCGACTTTCTAGTTCTTCCCAATAAACTTGTTTCCAATTTGCCCTATGCGGTTGCCGCTACGATTGTTCTTGATTATTTTGAACGGTTTTCTACTATCCAAAGCGCTACGGTGATGGTTCAGGCGGAAGTTGCTGACAGAATGTGTGCCACGTTAGGCACAAAAAACTATGGTGCCTATACGGTAAAACTCGGATTGTTTTGTGATTATGTCTCACGTTTTTCGGTTTCTGAAGGAAACTTTTTTCCACCTCCGAGGGTAAAGAGTGCTGTGATTAGGCTTGACAGAAAAAAAGATCCCATTCCTTCTGATCTTCGCAAGGCGACCATGGTAATGGCGGATGCATCGTTCGCTAACCGTCGGAAGACTATCTCAAACTCCATGAAAACGTATTTCAGTAATCCTCAGACAGGAAACGAAGCCGTACTCTCTTATATTCCTGATCTTTTAGAGCAGGCAGAAATCGACAAAAACGTGCGTGGTGAATCATTGTCTCAGGAAGAGTTTTTGTGTTTGGGTAAGACGTATTTAGATTTTGTTCAGCATTTTTAAGAGTACTTTAGCCCGTCCTTGTTTCAAAATTGCTTCCTTGTGTAAAGAAAAGTATTTAGGAATGACCGGTGCTATAAGAATCTTGATTCGTAATGCAAGTAAGGAAGATATGCCGTTTGCAGATTCTTTGATAATCTAATCAAATTGCATGTTAGAATACATGAGTTTAATTGTGTCCAAAAGGGGATTAGGTATATGGATTTAGCTAAGCAAGCACAGATTATTACTACTATTCATGATACGTTGACTGAATTTGTGGGTCAGAAGTTGCGTGTTCGTGCCAACATGGGTCGTTCTAAGATCGTCGAGTCAGAAGGCGTATTGATGCAGGTTCATCCTCAGCTTTTCATCATGGAAGTTCAGCGTAAACGAGGAGCTTCTGCACGTCAGTCTTATCAGTATGTTGATGTTCTTACGGGAATGGTTGAGCTTAGTCAGAATGGTGAAAAAATCTTTGGCGCTTTTATTGAGGAAGATGCCGAAGAGGAGACTTCCGTTGCGCCCGTTGCTGAGGAAGCTGCTAAGGAACCGCTTATTTAGCTGTTTAATGAATATGGGGTTATGTGAAGCGAGCCTTCGGGCTCGCTTTTTTATGTGAGCAGGCATGCTTTCATACCTGCTCGTTTTCTATGGTGGAGCCAGAGGGGAAGCAATCGAACTTGACGGCCTCCTCTTCAGTAAAAGGGTCTTCCGTCTCCCCTTCCAGCACCTCCATGGGAACCTCTCGGTTGTCCTCGTGGTGGTGGATTTTATCGACGAAGCACTCTATGACGGAGTCCCTCACTTCCGCGTTGTCGAAGTCCGCATGGAGGAACCTGTCGTAATAGGCCCTTATTGAGGCTCATCCTCGAAGAGCATGAGCTGGTACTGAGGACGGTCGCTCGTCGTTCCTGACATGGTGGCGTCCTCGTACTCCTTGACTATGCGGTAGCCGTGCGCCTCGGCGAATGCCTGCGCCTGCTCCCTTTGCTGGTCGATGGAGGCCTCGTTCTGGCTGTGCGACGAGAAGCGGTAGTAGGCTATGGCGATGTTGTTGTCGTTCTGCTTGAACTTATTCTGCCTTGCCATCACTGCACGCCGTAGCCTATTACTTCCGTCTCAACTTCGGCAATCACGTCTTCAGGTATATCATCAACGGCAATTCGACAAGCCTCATTGAGACGCGGATTATAAATGCCCAAATACTTCATGTCTTGGAATTCTGGGTGAATTGAATGAAGCCCCATGCGCCAGTACATGAGCAACTGAAGCGTATGTTCCTTTTTCACAGGCATCTTCGACACCTTGAAATCCCAGAGAGTATCCGAAGTTGTGAAATCACCGTCTCCCGCGCTTACGGTATCTGTATACCCACCATCAAACGTAAATCCATCGAGTACCTTTGGCCCATAGGCGTCAAGGAAATGAAGTGAACGTTCTACCATCGTTTTTGCGTTCTGAATTGTCGGCTTATCAGGATTGATTTTATCAACCGGCCTATAGCCCATGACTCCGGCACGGAAACAGACATAGAATCCTGACAGCTTCAAGGCATTCGTAAGGGAACCATCGTCAAGGCCCTTAATACCCGCCATTAGCTTCGAAGCCTTAGTATCCTCCCCTATAAGTTGTGCTCCCATCATCGAAATCTTGAAAGCATCTTCTGTAGATGCCCCTGACATGAAACGGGTCATATAATCAACCGCCAAGCCCATTAGGCTTGCATGAACATTCTCCTCCGGATTCAATACCTCTGCGCCTTCACCTAAAGACTCCCGCTTGAACTCCTTTGGCTTGATATAATCGCCCCTTGGCTGTTTTACTTGCTTAATACGTTGTGTTGCAGAACATCCCATGCTTAATCCTCCTGATTCACGTTTCTTAAACTCGCGCTCACTGTCCGTGAGCGATATCGACACGGACACGCGCTTCTCTTTCTTGTTACCGTCTTCCATGGGAACCGCCAGACATAAATCGCTCATATATGAATCTGTTATGCCATGGAATGACTCTAAGTGCAATAATTCTTATGTAAGTCTTAGTAATACTGGCTCTCGTTATCGTGTTTGTGCTCGTCGGCCTCGTCGTTCAGCCGGTCCTTCTCGTTCTCCATATGCGGAGCTTCGTCAGTCGTTGTTTCACCTGTGACGCTTGGCCTGTATCGCCTCGCGCTCGGCTCTTATTCCCGGCAGTAACCCCGCATCAGAGGCGGGATGGGTGCTGAGCCTTATTCTCTATGTCTCTGTAATACACCAAAAACAACCGCAACGCAAGGAAAACATTCGCATCACAGCAGGTCAGAAGGCTGTTCTACTCGTATACGAGTAGAAAGTGACAAAAAAATTTGCGGCCCCGCATAAGGGAGAACCGCCACGACCACATGGGGCTGAACACATGAGCACATCGAAATTCAATGTGCTCATGTGTTCAGGCAAAGCGCTTGTAAACGAGGCTTTCCATTTTTCGCACCCCGTTTTCATGTCCCTCTCAAGTGCGCATTTCGGGCGCTTCGCGCCCTCAATGCAGGCTAGGGCGCCAGACTATTACAGACGACGTATGAGGACGGGTTCGAATAGAGGAACCCTCCTCATGCCCACGCGCTTTTCACACGTCGCCCATCCCTCGGGCGCGGAGC
>ENA-OOWV01000228-OOWV01000228.1-human-gut-metagenome-genome-assembly--contig:-NODE-228-length-45372-cov-6.345389_pt1 | contig 45372 bp, 37 predicted proteins | sample MGYA00241584_ERZ501337 | MGnify/ENA primary metagenome ERZ501337 (study PRJEB25962, sample SAMEA2042744) | human gut metagenome | biome: human gut; feature: human-associated habitat; material: faeces... | reverse complement strand
TATAGGATATGGAGTATATAACAAAACAATTAATGGAAAATATGGAAACACAACAATAGAAGAAATGAAAAACTGGAATAATGACACAATCGTTCAAAATTTAGGAAATGGATTTAAGAAGAATAGAAATAGCAATGTAAATCAAGGATTGCCAATATTGGTATGGCAATAAAATGGAAAGTTATAAAATATAAAAAATAAAAAGTACAAGTTTCAAAAAAAGACTTGTACTTTTTTGAATTTATATATATAATAAAATCACAAAAAATAATAAAAATGAAATATTTGGAAGCCAAAATTTGAAAAACTTTGGATGACGATGAACGAGCGAAGCGAGAGATTTGTAAAATGAAAATTGCAAATTTTCATTTTATGATGAACGAAACGAAGTGAAGAGAAAGGAAAATAAAATGAACTTTATAGAAACAATAAAAGAAAGAGCAAGACAAAAAATAAAAACAATAGTACTACCAGAAGCAGAAGACATACGAACACTAAAAGCAACAGAAATAGCACTAAAAGAAAAATATGCAAATATAATTTTAGTAGGAAATGAAAAAGAAATCAAAGAAAAAGCTGAAGCCAATAATGTAAATATTGAAGGTGCAAAAATAATAGACCCACAAACATCACCGGATTATGAAAAATATGCAAATTTATTATATGAATTAAGAAAGCACAAAGGAATGACAATAGAACAAGCAAAAGAAATTACACTAAATCCTGTATATTTTGGTATGTTAATGGTAAAAGACGAAGAAACAAAAGCAGATGGCTTGGTCTCAGGTGCAGCACATTCAACTGCAGACACACTAAGACCAGCGCTTCAAATTTTAAAAACAGCACCAGATACAAAGTTGGTTTCGGCATTTTTTGTTATGGTAGTTCCAGACTGTGAATATGGTGCAAATGGAACATTTATATTTGGAGACGCAGGTTTAAATGCTAATCCAAATCCAGAAGAATTATCAGAAATAGCAGTATCTTCAAGCAAAAGTTTTAAACAATTAGTTGGTGTAGAACCAAAAGTTGCGATGCTTTCATATTCAACAATGGGAAGTGCAAAATCTGAATTAACACAAAAAGTTATTGATGCAACTAAATTATTAAAAGAAAAAGAACCAGAATTAAAAGCAGATGGCGAATTACAGCTAGATGCGGCCATAATACCGGAGGTTGCAAAATCTAAAGCACCAGATAGTACGGTGGCAGGTGAAGCAAATGTTTTAATATTCCCAGATTTGGATGCCGGAAATATTGGATATAAATTAGTTCAAAGACTGGCAAAAGCTGAAGCATATGGACCATTATGCCAAGGTATTGCAAAACCCGTAAATGATTTATCAAGAGGATGTAGTTATCAAGACATTGCTGGTGTTATTGCAATAACAGCAGTTCAAGCTCAAAAATAATACATTATAAGAAGTTTAAAATAGAACTGTTTTTAAAAGAATATGGACGTAAAAAATGTCCTAAAAAGAACCGTCCCTAAAAGGACATAAAAAGGAGGCCTTATATGAAAATATTAGTTTTGAATTCAGGAAGTTCATCGTTAAAATATCAAGTAATTGATATGAATACAGAAGAAATGTTAGTAAAAGGTTATTTTGAAAGAATAGGACAACAAAATTCATTTTTAACACATAAAGTAAATGGAATAAAACACAAATTTGAAAAACATGTAAAAAATCATGAACAGGCATTAAAATTTGTGTTTACAAGACTTACAAATGACCATTATGGTGTAATTAAAACTTTAGACGAATTAGGCGGAATTGGACACAGAGTTGTTCAAGGTGGAGAAAAATATTCTCAGCCAGTTCTTATTACAGATGATGTTATATCTGAAATAGAAAAATGTAGTGACTTAGCACCATTACATAATCCTGCAGCTATTTTAGGAATAAATGCTTGTAAAAAAATAGCACCTAATATTCCTATGGTTGCAGTATTTGATACAGCATTCCATCAATCAATACCAAAAGAGAGATATATTTATCCTATACCATATGAATATTATAAAAAATATGGAATTAGAAAATATGGAGCACATGGAACATCACATGAATATGTTGCATATAGAGTTGCAGAAATTATGGGAAAAGACATTAGAGACTTGAAAATAGTTAACTGTCATTTAGGGCAAGGAGCAAGTGTATGTGCAATTCAAAATGGTAAATCAGTAGAAACAAGTATGGGACTTACTCCACTTGGAGGAATACCAATGGGAACTCGTTCAGGAGACCTTGACCCATCGGTTGTAACATATTTAATGAAAAAGGAAAATCTAACTCCACAAGAGATGGAAGACATATTAAATAAAAAATCTGGAGTTTATGGTATGTCAAGAGGAATATCTGTAGACTTTAGAGATATTGAAAATGAAGCACTAGCAGGTGGAACACATGCACAAATGGCTTTAGATATATATCATTATTTAACAGCATCATATGTGGCAAAATGTGCAGTAGCTATGGGGGGAATTGATGTACTTACATTTACTGCAGGTGTTGGAGAAAAAGGCCCAATATCAAGAAAGGCAATTTGTGATCAATTAAAATTTTTTGGAGTTAAAATTGATGACGAGAAAAATAAAATAAGAGGTGAAGAAATTGAAATATCAGCTGCGGACTCAAAAGTTAAAGTCTACGTTGTTCCAACAAACGAAGAACTAATGATAGCAAGAGAAACAATGAAACAAGTGGGATTTAGGGACGTTCCTTAAAATCCCGAATTTTAGGGATAAAGGGACAGCCCTTCTTAAAACTTTAATTTTAAAACTTTAAAAATTAAGAGTAACCTAATGATTAAAAAGGAGAAAACAATTTATCAATGTTCCTATTGTGGGACTCAAAAGAAAGAGAGGAAAAAATGAAAATATTAGTATTAAATTGTGGTAGTTCATCACTAAAATATCAATTAATTAACATGGAGACAGAAGAAGTAATGGCTTCTGGAAAATATGAAAGAATAGGAGAAACAGAAGCGTTTATCACACACAAAGTAAATGGACAGAAAATAGAAATAAAAAATCCAGCATATAATCATTCAGAGGCAATAGACTTCACATTAAAACAATTTACAAATCCAGAATATAAAGTAATAGATAGCTTAGATGAGATAAATGCGATTGGACATAGATTAGTTCATGGTGGAGAAAAAATTGCAGAATCAGTTATAATAGATGACAATGTTGTAAAAGTTCTAGAAGAATATACAGACCTAGCACCTTTACACAACCCAGCTTGTATATTAGGAATTAAAGCATGTCAAGAAGTTATGCCTGGAAAACCGATGGTGGGCGTATTTGATACAGCATTCCATCAAACAATGCCAAAAGATAAATTTATTTATCCAATACCATATGAATATTACAAAAAATATGGTGTAAGAAAATACGGATTCCATGGAACATCACATATGTTTGTATCACAAAGACTTGCTGAAATTGAAAATAAATCACTAGAAGGTACAAAAATTGTAACATGTCACTTAGGACAAGGTTCAAGTATATGTGCTATAAAAGATGGAAAATCAGTAGATACAAGTATGGGATTAACACCACTTGGCGGACTTCCAATGGTTACAAGAAGTGGAGATTTAGACCCATCAGTTGTAACATATATAATGAAAAAAGAAAACTTAACACCTGCACAAATGGAAGACTTACTAAATAAAAAATCAGGACTTTCTGGTATGTCAAACTTAGTTCCTGATTTTAGAGAAATAGAAATTGCTTCAAATGAAGGACAACCAGATGCTAAAATAGCAGTTGAAAACTTTAATTACACAATTGCAAGTTATGTTGCAAAATATGCTGTTGCAATGAATGGTGTTGATTACATTATATTTACAGGTGGAATTGGTGAAAATCAAATTAATATCCGTAAAGGTATTTGTGAAAAACTAGAATTTATGGGTGTTAAATTAGATGTTGACGCTAATAATATAAGAGGAGAAGAAACAGTTATTTCTACACCTGATTCTAAAATTAAAGTTTATGTTATTCCTACAAATGAGGAATTAATGATAGCTAAAGAAACTTTGAGATTAGTAAAATAATTAAAAGCAGATATAAGAATAAAGAATCTTATATCTGCTTTTTGTACCACTCTAATTTTTATTAATGGTGAACTTTTTAAAAATATCAAGTTCATCGATTTTGCTTATGAGCTTTTGATCGGAATTAGCTTTGCTTTTCATAAGAAAATAAACTCTTTCTAATAAGTAATCCTCCATAATGTGCTCTAAAATAAAAAGACTATGTAAAATTTCGATTATGTTTTTTTTAACATTGAACTGATTCTTTCTTTTTGCTGTAAGTGACATATCAATTGCTTTATGCAGGATTTCAAATTTTATATTCTTATAAAAATCTGAAATTATGTCTCCTTCAAAAATTGTTAAGTCATGTTGCAAAAATGAGAGAGAGGATTGCTTAATAATAGATTGGTAAATATCGGATACGTAAAAATTTAAAAGTGCATCATTACGCTGCATCATGTTTTTAAAAGCTTTTTTGATTTTTTTATCTGAGTAGATTTCCGCAAGCTCATAATCACTAAGTTCCCAAGTAAGTTGACACATAATTGACCTCCACTAAATTATGTTGGAGGTTTTACCCTCCAAGTTACATTGTTAATAGTTACTAAGAGAGTATATACTAGATATACTAATATATTAACATAAATTATGTTAATAATCAATACCTTGAAAAAATATATATTTACTGAACTGTAACTATATATAATTAAATTATACTAATTTTTGACAAAAACTATTGATAAATAAACAAAAAAAGTATAAAATTAGACAAACAATTACAATAAAAAAACAACTAAAATTAAATTTTTATACAACTCAAAAGGAGAAAATAAAGTATGAAAAAACTACTATTTGGAGCGTATTCCTTAGATATAGGTGGTATAGAAAAAGCATTGGTAATGCTAGTAAATAAACTACAAGAAAAGAAATATGACATAACACTAGTATTAGAAAAAAAACAAGGAATATTTTTAAATGAAATAAATCCGAAAATAAAAATAATAGAATATGAACCATCAGATAACAAAAATAAAATACAAAGAAAATTAATAAATTTATTAAAAAGAATAAAATTTACATTAAAATATAAAAACAAATATGACTTTTCTGCAAGTTTTGCAACATATTCTTTACCATCATCATTTGTTGCAAGAACTGCGTCAAAAAATTGCTATTTATGGGGACATGCTGATTATTTAACATTATTTGATGGCAATGCAGAAGAAATGAAAGAATTTTTTATAGAAAGAAATTACGATAAATTTAAAAAAATAATTTTTGTTTCTAAAGAGGGAAAAGACAGTTTTATAAAAGTATTCCCTAAAATGAAAGAAAAAACAATGGTATGTAACAACTTAATAGATGCGGACAAAATATTAGAACTTTCAAAAGAAAAAATACCAGAAGAAGATTTATCAAAAATAAATAAATTGGAAAATACCCAAAAAGAAACAACAATATTTATAAATGTAGGAAGACATCAAGAAAAACAAAAAAAATTAAGTAGATTAATAGAAGCAGCAACTATGTTAAAAAAAGACAATATGAATTTTAAAATTATATTTATAGGTGACGGACCAGAAACTGAAGAATATAAAAAACAAGTAAAAAATAATCAATTGGAAAATAATATTATATTTTTAGGAAAAAAACAAAATCCATATCCATATTTTAAAATAGCAGATTGTGTTGTTTTAACATCAGATTATGAAGGGTATCCTGTAGTATTTTTAGAGAGTTTTATATTAGAAAAACCAATTATCACAACAAAGGTGTCAGATTATAAAGAAGTTGAAAATAAATATGGATTTGTAACTGAAAAAGATACTAATGACATATATGAAAAAATGAAGAATTTTATTTTAAACGGATTTGAAATAAAAGAAAAATTTGACTATAAAAAATATAATGAAGAAATACTTAAAAAAATTGAGGATTTATTTTAAAACTCATGTCAAATTAATGATTGTCAAATTAATGATGAAAGGAAAACAAAATGCCAAAAGTAAGTATAATAGTACCATTTTATAATGTTGAAAAATACATAGAAAAATGTTTGCAAACATTAGTAAATCAAACATTAGAAGATATTGAAATAATATTGGTAAATGACGGTTCACAAGACGGAACAGAAGAAATAGCAAAAAAATATCAAGAACAATATCCACAAAAAATAAAATATCTTGAAAAAGAAAATGGTGGACTTTCTGATGCTAGAAATTATGCTATTCCATATGCAAAAGGAGAATATGTTGCTTTTTTGGACTCTGATGATTATGTTGAAACAAATATGTATCAAGAAATGTATGAGATTGCAAAGAAACAAAATAGTGATATGGTAGAATGCAATTTCATTTGGGAATATCCAAATAAACCCAGAATAGATGTAGGAACAACATATAATGACAAACATGAAATGCTAGAAAAAGTAAGAGTGGTCGCATGGAATAAATTAATTAAAAGAGAAATATTAGAAAAGTCCAAAGTACAATTTCCGAAAGGATATAGATATGAGGATGTTGAATTTACATATAAATTAATACCATTTTTAGAAAAAGTATCATTTTGTAAAACACCAATGATACATTATATCCAAAGAGAAGGTTCAATATCTAATGTTCAAAATAAAAGAAATGCAGAAATTTTTGATGTGATGCAACATGTAATAGACTATTACAAAGAAAAAGGTTTATATGAGGAATATTATCAAGAATTAGAATATGTATATGCTCGATATGCTTTTTGTAGTTCTTTTTTAAGAATTGTAAAAATAAAAGATAAGAAGATTAGAAATGAATTATTGGATATAACTTGGAATAATGTTAACACAAAATTTCCAAATTGGAAAAACAATAGGATATTAAAAACAGAAAAAAGTAAAAAAAATTTGTATTTAAAATCAATAAACAAAATTACATATAAAATATATTCTAAAATATTTGCAATATAGGAAAAAAAGCAATATAGGAAGGAAAAAACAAGACATGAAACATAAAATAAAACTTGAAAATATAATGTGTGTATTTATTATATTATGCCCAATATTAGATATAGCAAGTTTTGTATTTAGAAATACATTTAACACCCAAATATCACCATCAACAATTATTAGACCAATAATACCAGCAATTGCAATATTATTTTTATTTATAAAAAAAGACAGAAAATTCAAAAAAAATATGATTATTGTAGGAACAATTTATGCGGTATATGCGGTTATACATATATATTTGTTTAGTAAAATAAAAACAGGTATGAGTTTTGGCCCAGAAACGCATGAATTGCAGTACATAATAAACTACACATTTATGATAATAAATTTAATAGTATTTACAACAGTATTTAAAGATGAAAATGTAGAAAAATTAAACAAAAGCATTTTAATATCAACAGGAATATATATTGGATCAATCTATATTGCAATACTAACAAAAACATCATCACACACATACATAGAAGGAATGGGATATAAAGGCTGGTTCGAGTCTGGAAATAGCATAAGTTCAATATTATTACTTACAATGTTTATATATTTGCCATATGTGAAAGATAAAAGATACAGAAAATTTATAATTCCTATAATAATTTTAGTAGGTGCTTTTTTAAGCATGTTGATAGGAACACGAGCAGGGTTATTTGGATTCATACTTGTAATAGCACTTTATATGGGAATAGAAGTTTTATTTAATATAATCCGAAACAAGAAAATAGACAAAAAATTTTTGATAATTGGAATAACAGGACTTGCAATTGTTATATTAGTGGTTATTGGGTTTGGTTCAACAACAATACAAAGAAGAAAACATTTAAAAGATATTGAATCAGATATTATAGATGAGTCAAGTCAAGAAAATGCACATATAACAGGAAGCACTTTAAGAATTAAAGAACAAATAGGAAATAATGAGATTGTAGAAGGATATATGTCTGAATCACAAAAACAGTCAATTATGGACTTATATAATATTGCTAATAAATTACAAGTAAAAAATAATGACCAAAGAATGCAACAATTAATATATAATTTAGCACTTGTTAAAAATCAAAAAAATATATTATTAATATTGTTTGGTAATGGATATGTTGCAAATTTTAGTGAACTTGTATTGGAAATGGAATTAATTTCAATGCTGTTAAACTTTGGAATTGTAGGATTTGCATTATATATGGGACCTTTTATTGCAATATTATTTGCTAGTCTATATTATGGAATAAAATATAGAAAGGTGATAGACAGTCAATACGCATTCTTGTGGTTTGGATTAGCAATGGCATTTGCTTTATCATTATTATCTGGTTACACATTTTTTAATTTATCATCAATGATAATAATTGTGTCTATAAGCACAAATTTGATGAAAAAGATGAAAGAATATAAAAGTTAGTTTATTGAAAATTACTAAATCAAGAAATTGATTATAGCGAAAGGAAAATTTATGAAAAAAATATTATTTGGGATAACAGGTTTAACTCTTCGGTGGAGCAGAAAGAGTACTAGTAGATTTAGCAAATGAATTATCAAAAAAATATGATGTTACAATCTTTACTTTGTATGGAAGTGGAGAACTAGAAGGACAATTATACACAAAAGTAAAACACGTAACAATGTATAAACAAAAATATAATGATTTATCAAACTTTAATAAAAAGGTAATTCCATTAAAAGTTTTATTAATTAAAAATAGAATCTATAAAAAATATATAAAAAAAGATTATGATGTAGAGATTGCTTTTTTGGAAGGACCTATAACACGTTTATTTAGTGTTAAGAACAAGAAAACAAGAAAAATAGCATGGGTGCATAACGATATTTCTTTAGTTTTTGGAAATGGCTTAAAGGCCAAAATGAAAAAGAAAACAGATAGAAAAATATATTCAAAATACAATAAAATTATTTTTGTAAGTAGAGATAATTTGAAAAAATTTGTTGAACAATATCCAGATTTAAGAAATGCAGAATTAGAACCTGTAAAAAAAGATGTAATATATAATTATTTGGACAAAGAATTGGTAATAAAAAAATCAAATGAAAATATGGATATTGAATTTGATAATACAACTCTAAATTTTGTAACTGTCGCAAGACTTGTACCACAAAAGGCAATTGACAGAATTATAGATGTACATACAAAACTTATACAAAATGGTTTTGAACATAATTTTTATGTAATAGGTGAGGGACCAGAACAAAAAAATTTGGAAAATAAGATAGATGAAAATCAAATTCAAAATACTTTTCGCTTATTGGGTAAAAAAGAAAATCCATACCCATATATAAAAAATGCAGATTATTTTTGCCTTTTGTCAAAGTTTGAGGGATACGGTATGGTTTTGGAAGAGGCAAAAATATTAGGAAAAAACATTTTGATAACTGATACTGCTGCAAGAGAAGCAGTAGAAAATTATGGACAGGCAGTTGTAATCCCAAATGATGAAGAGAATATATATCAAACTTTGAAAGAAGTTATTAAAAAAGGAAAAATAAATCAAAATAATATACAACAAAATTATGATAATAAAAAAATAATTGAAAAAGTAGAAAAATTATTAGAAGAATAAAAATGAAAGGAGCACAAAGTGAAAATTTCAATATTAACACCAACATATAATAGAGCAAATTTATTAACAAATTTATACAATAGCCTTGTTAAAAATTCAAATTATGGTTTAGAAATAGAATGGCTTATAATGGATGATGGATCAACAGATAACACACAAAGTGTAGTTGAAAATTTTATAAAACAAAACAAAATAGATATAAAATATTTTAAACAAGAAAACCAAGGCAAAATGGTTGCAATTAATAATTTAGTAGAAAAAACAACTGGAGAATTAATAGTCGATTGTGACTCTGATGATTATTTTTCTGATGATGCATTCAAGATAATTAAGGAATCTTATGAAAAATATCCAAATGAAAACCAAGAATTATATGGAATGTGTTTTTTAAAATATGATACTAAAGGACAAAATATGGGACAACTATTTAAGAATGAGAAGACTACAATGTTTGATTTGTATTTTAAAGAGGGAGAAGATGGCGAAAAGGCTCTTGTGTTTTATTCAAATATTAGAAAACAATTTAAACATGAGTTGGAACATGGCGAAAAGTTTGTTACTGAGGCTAGAATGTATCATAAAATGGATGAAAATTATAAAATGGTATGCATTAATGAACCAATTATGATTTGTGAGTATCAGGATGAGGGATATACTCAAAATATTATGGAGCAGTTTAAGAAGTATCCTTATGGTTATTATATGTATTTTAAAGAGATTTTACATAAAAATATGAAGGGTGTTCTTTTTAAAAAGAGATTGTATGCAATTAAACATTTTTTGTTGTTTTGGTATTTAAAAAATATCAAGAAATAGAGAGGAATTAATATGAGTAGAGTAAGCATAATTGTTCCTGTATTTAATACTGGAAAAAAAATAGAAAAATGTTTGGAATCATTAATAAATCAAACTGAAAAAGATATAGAAATTGTTATTATAAATGATGGTTCAACAGATGATTCTGAACAAATTATAAAAAAATATGTAGAAAAATATGGTGAATATATTAAATATTATTCTAAAAAAAATGAGGGAGTAGCAAAAACAAGAAATTTTGGAATAGAAAAAGCAACATCAGAATATGTATTTTTTGTTGATTCAGATGATTATATAGACAAAAATACAATAAAAAAATTAAAACCATATATAGAAGAAGATATTGACATTATAAAATTTAAATTACAAAGAGTAAATGAACAAAACAAAATCTTAGAAAAAGTTGATGGACCGGTATTTGATAAAATATCTGGACAAGATGCTTTTGATAAATTGTTTAGTGAAGATGTTTTAATTGATTCTCCATGTGTTTATATAATGAAAAAAAAATTATTTACGGAAAATAATTTTAAATTTAAAGGAACTTATCATGAGGATTTTGGCTTAATACCATTAATTTTATTAAAAGCAAAGAGCTTTGTGTCATTACCAGATTATTTATATTATTATGTTCAAGCAGATAACAGTATAACTAGAAACAATGATTATGTAAAAACTTTAAAAAGAGTAGATGATGTTATAAAACATTATGATAATGCGATTATAGAAATAGATAGAATGCAATTAAATAAAAAGACAAGAGAAAATGCAAAAATATATTATACAAATGCACTTATATTGAAAATGTATGAACTGAAAGAAGAGGATAAAAACAAATATTTAAATGAACTGAAAAAAAGAAAATTATATAAAAATATTAAGGTTAGAAATTTAAAACAATTAATGAAAAAAACAATTTTAAAATATGATATAAATTTTTATTTGAAAATGAGGAGGTAATAGTTTGAAAACAATAATGTTATGTTTAAACCAACTTGGAATAGGTGGAATTGAAACAGCAGTTTTAAGTCAAACGTCTCAATTAATAAAAAAAGGTTATAAAGTTGTAGTATTAGCAAAAAATGGAATTTATAAAGAAGAGTTTGAAAAAGTAGGGGCAACATGTATAGATTTTGAATTTATTATTCAAAATGAAGTTGATACTACTAAAATACAACATATATGTGATATTATAAAAAAATATAATATTGAACAAGTTAATATTCATCAAATAGATTGTATAAGTGTAGTGTTTCCTGCATGTGTTTTTTGCGAAGTGCCATATGTTGCATATATTCACTCAGAAATAAAAGGAACATATGATTGGTTTGAAAAAAATTATCTTTCTTATAATATAATGTTTAATTTGTATTTTGAGTTGGCTCAAAAAATAATAACAATAACAGAAGCAGTAAAAGAGGAAAATAAAGCAAAGTATAATATACAAGATAACAAATATTTAGTTATGAAAAACAGTATAGATTTTGATAACTTTAATGGTAAAAAAAATCCTGAGAAAATTGAAAAAATTTTGTTGATTAGTAGACTGTGCACCGAAAAATTAGACTCGATAAAAAATGCAATAGCTATGTTTAGAATATATAATGAAAAACATCCTAATTCAGTGTTAACAATAGCAGGAGATGGTGAAAAAAGGAAAGAAGTAGAAGAATGGATAGAAGACATAAAAAAATCTGTTATTATGCTGGGACAAATAAATAATGTTGCTGAAATTATGGCAGAAAATGATATGGTTATAGGAATGGGACGATGTATCTTGGAAGCGGTTGCAATGAAAAAAATTGCATTAATAAGTAGTTATAATGGAATAAAATGTATTTTAACTCCAGATATTATAGAAAAAGTTGCAAGTACAAATTTTGCCGCAATAGACTTTGAAACTATTGAAGAAAGAAAAATAGTTGATTTAGTAGAAAAATTAAACCAAGATGACATAGATAAAATTGTAAAAGAAAATTATGATTATGCTTATAAAAATTTAAATTCTAATGATTCTATTTATATAATTAAAGAAAGTAAAATGAAAAATTGTCCAAAAGAATTTATAGAATCAATTATTGAATTACAAAATTTATATGTTAAAACAAATGAGCAATTACATGAAAATTATAGAAAAAATGAAGATGCTAAACAATGGTTAATTAATCAAAGTAAAATAAGACAACAAGAATTGGAAAGTCGAATAAACAAATTGAAAGAAGAAAATAATGAATTAAATAGCAAATTAGAAAAAATATATAATAGCAGATTTTATAAAATTTATCATAAATTATTTAAGTAAACTAAAAATAAAATGTAATATAAATGTAATATTAAAAATATTTTATTATTTGACAAAATGTGATAAAATTATGGTGTAGTAGATATACGAAAGGATGAAGAATTATGAAGAATATTAAAGAAAAACTTAAAATTGTAACATATATTTTGGCGGCTATGTCTGTTATATTTGTTACATTTAATATAAAGGAATCATTGGCAACAGAAAATACAAAGACTATTGAAGAGGGAACATATGTTATAAAATCAGCTATAAATGATAAATTTGTATTAGATATTGAAGATGCATCAAAAGCAAATGGGGCAAAATTACAAATATACCAAAGTAATGGAACAAATGCACAAAAATTTAAAGTAAAATATTTAAACAATGGTTATTATACAATTGAATCTGTAAATTCTGGAAAAGTATTAGATGTAGATGATGCTAAAAAGACACAGGGAACTAATGTACAACAATATGATTCAAATAATACTGATGCACAGAAATGGACTATAAAAAAGAATAGTGATGGAACTTATTCACTTGTATCAAAATGCAATAATTTGTATATGGATGTAAAAGATGGAATTGCAAGTAATAGCAGAAATGTACAGGTATATGGAGAAAATGGAACTAAAGCACAAAAGTTTAAATTTGAAAAAGTTGCAGATTCTATAAATTATAGTGAAAAAGCAGAAAAAACAATTTCTGATGGTACATATACTATAAAATCAGCTATAAATGATAAATTTGTATTAGACATAGACAATGCATCCAAATCAAATGGTGCAAATGTACAAATATATCAAAGCAATGGAACAAATGCACAAAAATTTAAAGTGAAATATTTAAATAATGGTTATTATACAATTGAATCTGTAAATTCTGGAAAAGTATTAGATGTGGATAATGCAGGAAAAAATCAAGGAACTAATGTACAACAATATGGGTCTAACAATACAGATGCACAAAAATGGATAATTGCTAAAAATACTGATGGTACTTATTCAATAGTATCAAAATGCAATAATTTGTATTTAGATGTAAAAGATGGTATTGCAAGTAGTGGAAAAAATATTCAAGTATATGGAAGAAATGGAACTAGAGCACAAAAATTTAAATTTGAAGCTGTAACAAACAATTCAGAAAGTAACAATGTGAAACCACAAAAAACAATAGCAGATGGAACATATACTATAAAATCATCATTAAATACAAAATATGTATTTGATATAGCTTGGGGATCAACTCAGAATTATGGTAATTTACAATTATACCAAGATTCTACAGTAGGTCAACAAAGATTTAAAGTAAAATATTTAGGTGATGGATATTATTCTATAACGGCTGCACACTCTGGTAGAGTTTTGGATGTTTCAAATGCTGGAAAAACAAATGGTACAAATGTACAACAATATTCATCAAACAATTCAGACGCACAAAAATGGATAATTGCAAAAAATAGTGATGGTACATATTCAATTGTTTCTAAATGCAATAATTTATATATGGATGTAAAAGATGGTATTGCTGGTAATAACAGAAATATTCAAATGTATAGTGGAAACGGAACAAAAGCACAAAAGTTTGTTTTTGTTGAATCTAAAAACAATATAAATATAGATGAGACAAAATATCCTGGATATAAAGAAAAAATACAAGACTTAATTGATAAACATCCAAATTGGAATTTTGAATTATTATATACAGGTTTAAAATTTGATAATGTTGTTGCAGGAGAATATAGAGTACATTCAAGAAATCTAGTACCAACTTCATATGGTGGAGAATGGATATGCTCAGTATGTGGAACAACTTTATATGATAGTGGATGGTATTGTGCATCAGAAAAAGCAATAGCATATTATATGGATCCGAGAAACTTCTTAGATGAAACAAATGTATTTCAATTTCAAAATTTAAATAGTTATTTAAATGGTGTATGCTCTTTAGAAGGGGTAAAAAGTAAAGTGAGTGGCACATTTTTACAAAATTATGCTAATGATATAGACACAGCGTGTAGAAATAAAAATGTAAATTCATATTACATAGTAGCTAGATTGTTGCAAGAACAAGGCAATGCTGGTACAACTATAGGAAAAGGAATGAATGGAGGGGATGGAAAAACATACTATAATCCATTTAATATAGGTGCATCAGGAAATGGTTGGACGGAAATATATAAAAATGCATTAGCAACAGCAAAATCTTATGGGTGGGACACGATGGAAAAAGCGCTTGAAGGTGGAATTGATTTTTGCAAAAAGAACTGGTTAGAAAATTATCAAAACACATTATATCAAAATAAATTTGATATAGATACTCGAAATGGAACAGCATTATATGAACATCAATATATGCAAAATTTAATGGGAGCATATAGTGAAGCAAGAACATTAAAATCAATGTATGCTAATACAGGAAAAACAGACGCTAACTTTACATTTATAATACCAGTATATGAAAAAATGAATACAACAGCATATGCAATGCCAGTAAATAACTCAGAAATATCACCAATTAATGTAAAGGTTACTGCAAATGGTGGATTGTATTTAAGAGAAAGTGCAAATACAAGTTCTAAACAATTAAGATTAATACCACAAGGAACTGTTATTTTATCAGTGCAGAGGGGAATTAATAGCAATTGGCAAAAAGTAATAACTGAGGATGGAGTAATAGGTTATATGTCAGGAACATATTTGAGTGTTGTTAATGATGTTACAAATTGTTATTATACTGCAAAAGTTAAAACAAATGACGGAAGTGGTTGTAAAATAAGAGTAGGACCAAGTATCTACTTAGACCAAATAACGGCATTATCAGATGGAACAGAGGTAAGGGTAATTGATAAAGGAAGATATAATAATATAGATGGATATGATTGGTGCAGGATTCAATTATCAGATGGTAGACAGGCATTTATGCCTATAAAATACTTAAAATAAATGGAAAAAAGGTTGGAAAATTAGAGTGAAATTCAATTCTTTTCCGACCTATTTTTTGTATGTAGAAGGGAATGATTAACATGAAAAAAATTATAAAATTTTTAATTGTATTTTGTATAACAACAATTTTTTATATAAACTTTTATAATGTATATGGAAGTTTTGCTGACTTTACTGATGGCGATGCGAGAAATCAAACAGAAAAAATGGAACAAGAACAAAATAAGAAGTTTGATACATTAAAATCAAACAATAATTATTTGTCAAGTTTAAGTGTGGAAGGATATGAGCTATTACCTGAATTTGATAAACAAACCCTAGAATATACTTTAAATAAGAAAATAAAAGAAAGTGAAATCAATATAAAAGCAATAGCAGATGATAGCAAGGCAACTGTAACAGGAACTGGAAATATAAAAATAAATAAGAATCAAAATAAATTTAGAATTGATGTTACTGCAGAGTCTGGAACGGTAAGGACATATATAATAAAAATAACGCAAGACGATAATTCTAGTACAATTACAAATGAAGATGAAAATACCACAATAAATGATATGCAAACGACTCTTACAGATAGAACTATAATTAATGAAATTGAAAATCAAGAAGAAAATAATAAAATAAATTTAAATAAAAAAATGATTGTGGTAATAGCACTAATATTTATTGTTTTAATAGTTATAATAAAATTTTTCACTAAAAAAAAGAGTGCAAAACATAAAAAATAAATACAACAAATGTTTACAAATTATAATTTTATGATATAATTAGAAAAATTAGAAAGGAAAATGACTTAAAATGAAAAAAAATAATGAAGAATATAGCATTGTGGTAGATAATGTATATAAAACATTTAATGTGTATTTAGACAAGGCAAACACTATTAAAGAAAAATTATTATTTTTGTTTAGTAGAAATAGAAAAGAAAAAAGAGAAGTTTTAAAAGGCATTAACTTAACAGTAAAAAAAGGTGAAGTAGTAGCGTTAATTGGAACAAATGGAAGCGGAAAATCTACTTTACTAAAATTAATGACAAAAATAATATATCCCAATAAGGGAAAAATAGAAACAAAAGGGAAATTAACATCTTTATTAGAATTGGGAGCTGGATTTCATCCTGATTTTTCTGGAAGAGAAAATATATATTTTAATGCATCTATATTTGGATTAACTAGAAAAGAGATAGATGATAGATTAGAAGATATAATAGATTTTTCTGAATTAAGGGATTTTATAGATAATCCAGTAAGAACATATTCATCAGGAATGTATATGAGGTTAGCATTTTCTGTAGCAATAAATGTTGATGCAGATATTTTACTAATTGATGAAATTTTATCTGTTGGAGACGAACACTTCCAAAATAAATGCTTTAATAAAATGCTAGAACTTAAAAATGAAGGAAAAACAATGGTATTTGTTACGCACAGTATGGAATCTGTAAAAAGATTATGTGATAGAGCAGTATGGCTTAAAGATGGTAAAATAAAAATGGATGGCAATACAGAGGAAGTTGTAGATGAATATATAAAAGAGACAAAATAAAGGAGAGTATAATTAATGAACGAAGAAGAAAAATATTTTGATTACAGTATGGTTCCCGGAAAAGAAATATTAAAAAATAAATCGATTAATGATGGAAAACCATTAATAAGTATAATAACAGGGTATTATAATTGTAAAAATTATATAAGACAGACAGCAAATTCTATAATAAATCAAACTTTTCCATATTGGGAATGGATAATTATAAATGATGGAAGTACAGAAGAAGGGACAGAAGAAACATTAAAAGAAATTGAAAAACTAGATTGTAGAATAAAAGTTTATAATGAAAAAAATCAAGGAAGGATTTTGGCAAGAGACACAGCAATTGCAAAATCTAATTGTGATTTGTTATTCATATTAGATGCGGATGATGTAATAGACAGAACTATGTTAGAATGTTGTTATTGGACATTAAAAACTAATCCAAAAGCATCTTGGGTATATGCAGATTTGGTTAATTTTGATGGGCAAGAATTTTTGTGGAGAAAAATTTTTGATTGTAGTGTAGAAAAAAAAGAAAATATTATTCCTGTTTGTTCATTGATAAAAAAAGAAGTATTACTTGATGTTGGAGGATATGGAGTTGTAGATGATGATGTACACGAAGACTGGCATTTATGGCTTAGAATGCTTGAAAAAGGATATTTTCCAATAAGAATGAATTATTATGGATTTTGGTATAGAAAGAAAAAAGAAGGCGGAATATTAGACTCAATTAATAATGATAAAAAAAGAGATGAACATGCAAGAAAAGAAATAGAAAAACAAGCACAAAAAATTGAAAATGAAGTATATGCTGTACAATTTCCGACAACTACAAAATGTAATTATGATTCATACCCATATGTATTTGACTGGAATCGTAAACCAATTAACAATAAAGGTGAAAAAATAAGATTATTATTCTTATTTCCTTGGTTTAAAGTTGGAGGAGCTGATAAATTTAATTTGGATTTAATTGAAAGATTAGATAAAAATAAATTTGATATCACAATTGTTACAACAGAATACTCAGAATATGTTTGGAGACAAAAATTTGAAAAATATGCAGAAGTATTTGACTTAACAAGCTTTTTAAATAGACAAGATTGGCCAGCATTTATACATTATTTAATAAAATCAAGAAATATAGATATAGTAATGCAATCAAGTAGTTATTTTGGCTTTTATGCTATACCTTGGTTAAAATCTGAATTTCCTGAAGTTGTCTTTACTGACTATTTACATAGTGTTAACTGGGGTTGGAGAAATGGTGAATATCCAAGAGATTCAGTTGCAATAGATGGATTTTTAGATAAAACATATACATGTACAAAAATATTGAGAAAAATAATGAAAGAGGACTTGGGTAGAACTATAGATAATGTAGAAACAGTATATATTGGTGTTGATGAAAAAGAATTTGATAGTGAAAAAGTTGATATAAAAAGTAACAAAGACTTGGCAAATCAATTAGAAAAAATAAAAGGAAAGAAAGCAATCTTGTTTTTATGTAGAATATCAGAAGAAAAACGACCAATATTTATCTTAAAAGTGCTTAAAAAAATGTTAGAAAAGGATCCTAATATTATTTTGATGGTAGTAGGTGATGGTCCAGTTTTGGCAGAAATGAAAAAAACTGCACAAAAAGATGGAATTACTGATAATGTGATTTTTTTCGGAATGCAAAGTAATGTAAAGCCATTTTATAAAGTTGCAGATGTAAGTGTTATATGCTCTTTAGTAGAAGGATTAACAATTACTACTTATGAATCATTGTCTATGGGAACACCTGTAGTTACAGCAGATGTAGGTGGACAGAAAGAATTAGTAGATGATACTTGTGGTAGAGTAGTTCGAAATATTCAAACCGCAAAAAATGGAATGTACAATAGAAATTATTCGTCAGAGGAAATAGAAAGATATGCAAATGCATTAGAGGAAGTATTAAAGGATTCAAAGATAAAAGATAATTGTAGAGAAAAGATATTAAATGGATTTACAGTTAATAATATGGTTAAAACATTTGAAAAAGAATTTGAAAATTTTGCTAAAAATGGAACTTCAATAAATCCTTTATGTGTATCTAATAAAGACTTATATAAACAATATATAGTTTTATATAATCAGGTAGACAGAAGAAATTATTTCCCACAAGAAGGTGGAAATGATTTTGAAATGGCAAGTGTTAGAAACTATAAAATTTCAATGATAAAAGGTAAACTATGGAAAAATCCTGTATATAGAGGATTTATAAAGTTTTTGCAAGCAATAGGTGTTACAAAATTAATTAAAAATACAGGCATTAAAGAAAAAATAAGAAAAATCATATAAAAAACTGAAGGAGTTAAAATGAAAAAGGTATTTAAAGATTTATATAATTACAGAGAATTATTAAAAACTAATGTAAAAAAAGAAATAAGAGGAAAATATAAAAATTCTTTTTTAGGTGTATTATGGTCATTTTTAAATCCATTATTGCAAATAGCAGTATATGCAATTGTGTTTCAAATTATATTAAAAAATCCACAAGAAAATTATGCAATTTTTATTTGTTGTGGGTTAATACCATGGACATTCTTTTCCTCTACAATTAGTAGAGCAGCGTTTACAATGGTTGAAAATGGAAATTTATTAAAGAAAGTATATTTCCCAAGAGAAATATTACCAATATCAATTGTTACAAGTGAAGCAGTTAATTTTCTAATATCTACAATTATAATTATTGCTTTTGTAATATTTGGTGGAGTTGGACTTAGTAAATATATTGTATTTTATCCATTAGTACTAATTGCACAATATATATTGTTAATTGGAATTTCACTTATAGTATCAAGTATATCAGTATATGTAAGGGATTTACAACACTTAATAGGAGTAGCATTACAATTATTCTTTTATGCAACTCCAATTGTATATTCTGCAAATGTTATACCAGATAATCTAAAATGGATTTTAAATTTGAATCCTATGACATATATAATTGAAGCTTATAGAGATATTTTTTATAATCAAACAATGATAAATATCCAACCATTATTTATTTTGATTATAATATCTGTAGCACTTTGCATTATTGGATATTTAATATTTAATAAACTACAGAAAGGCTTTGCAGAGCAATTATAATAAAATTTATATCTTGAGGAAGGAAGAATAAAAAATGAAAGATAAAATTACTGAGGTAATAAAAAAATCAGCAATATTTCTATTAATGGAAATAACATTAATATTAGTAATAACAACATTATTATTTTTTGTTGGTGTAACTATTACGAAGTGGCATCTACCAATAATTACAATAATTACTATAATAGCTACATTATTGTTTTATAAAAAAGATGATATTAAAATAAATTCAACAGCTATTGTTATAGGATTAATAATATTATCTGTAACTACATTAATAGAAGGAAAGGTATATGATACTACAGCTGATGGAAATACATATCATAAATTAGCAATTGGAAGTTTAAAAAATGGATGGAACCCTGATTATGAAGATAGTAAAGACAGAAAAAAAGAAAATGGAAATCCATTTGATACTTCAGAAGATAATATAAATACTTTATGGATAGACCATTATGCTAAAGGAACAGAAATATATGCAGCAGTTATATATGCTTTTACAGGAAATATGGAAACAGGAAAAGGATATACTGTAATACTTATGTATATAGCATTTGGAATATTATTTTCATATTTGTATAAAGACAAAAAAAGAAACTTATTTACAAGTTTAGCAATAGCTATTTTGGTACCATTTAATGCTATAACGGCTGTACAAATATTTAATTATTATGTAGATGGAGCATTATTAATTACTACATTGCTTATAATATATAGTTTAATTGTTCAAAGTACTAGAACTAATGAAAATGAAAGAGAGAATTTACTTTTATTAGCGTGTAACATAATATTGTGTATAAATATTAAATTTACAGGTCTTGCTTTTGCTGGAATATTCTGTTTCGTATTTTATGTATATTGGCTAATAAAATCGTTTAAACAAGGTAAAGAACAATTTTTTGAAGAATTTAAAAAATATACAATATTTTATATAGTTACTGTTGTTGTGGCTATTGGCATTGTTGGATTTTCATCATATACAAGAAATATGATAGATCATGGACATCCATTATATCCATTATCAGGAAAAGGACATGTTGATAATATGGTATTAAAAGAACAACCTACATCTTTTAGTGATAAAAATCATCTACAAATCTTTTTAATCTCAATGTTTTCAAAGGGAGAAAATGTATCTCCATCTTACTCTAGTGAAAATGTACAACCAACATTGAAAATACCATTTACAATAATGGATGGAGAAATATCAAATTATTCTATACCAGACATTAGAGTTGGTGGTTTCGGACCATTATTTAGTGGAATATTTATTATTTCAATAATTGCGACTATATATATAGTGGTAAAATTTATTAAAAATAAAAATTGGAATTTATTAGTGCCATATTTATTAATATTAGGAGTTACTGCTGTTTTAATATTAGCATTAGATGGAAATTACTGGGCTAGATATATACCATATTTTTATTCAGTACCAATATTAACGCTTGCTTATTTATTGTGGGATAAAAATAAAAAAATAGAATTTGTAATTGGAATAATAATTGCACTTATTATGTTTGCAAATGCATTTATTGTTTTATATGTAAATACAAAAAGTACTAGAAATAATGACCAATATGTAGGAAATAGATTAAATGAATTTTTAGAATATTATAGATCAACAGATAATGTTGAAATAGAATTAAATCATAGTGGAGTTCAAGGAGCACTTTATACTTTAGATGATTTGGGTGTAAAAAATTATACAATAAAGGAAAAAATTGACAATAGTAGAGAGGGATACTTCTTTAAATATTAATAAAAGTAGGACAAGAAAATGAAAATTATAAAAAATATAATATTGACAATAGAAATAATTTTAATAGCAATTTGTTTTATTGTTAATATAAGATATATAGTTAATATAATTGATAGCTGGCAAGAAACAGCAACAATAACAAATTATACAATATTACATATAGCAATATCTATTTTAATAGCTATTGCTATAGAAATAATTTGTTTTATTTTAAATAAATTAATTAACAGAGACAAGAAAATAAACAGAAAAAAAATTTTTATAATAGCAATTCTAATAAGTTTTATTGGATATATTGGATTTGAGGCTTATTGGATTAATTTTAGAGAATCATACCCAATTGCGGATTCATTAAGAGTTTATAATGCTGCGGTAGATATGTATAAAGGAAATAAAATTAATGATTTATTTTATTTTGAATATAATCCTCAAAATTTAACTTTATCATATTGTTTTTCAATTATATTTAAAATAGTAAATTCAAGTAATCAAATTATAATAAAATATTTAAATGTTGTGTCAAATTGCTTAAGTATTTGTGGATTATATTTAATTACAAAAATGCTTTCAAAAAAATACAAAATTAATAAAATATTGTTTTTTTTCTTAGCATTTAGTTATATACCAATTATATTGCTTGTTAATTTATTATATGGTGATTTAGTAAGTTTGACATTTGCAATTTTTAGTATATATTTTAATATGAAATATGCTGAAAATAAAAAAATTAGAAACATAGTTTTATCATGTATTACTATATTAATTGCTATTGCTTTAAGAATGAATAATTTAATATTTTTGATTGCAAATTCAATTTATTTATGTTTTAATTTAATAGATGAAATTAAATTAATTATAAGTAATAAAAAAAGTAAAAAAATAATATTAAGATACATTGCTGTGTTATTAATGTTCGTTATTATATCTTTAGCTGGAACAAAAATATTTAAAATGAATTTACAGAATAAATATGAAGTTGATCCAGATAAAGAATTACCATCTACTAGATATATTGCAATGGGAATGCAAGAAGGATTTAGAGCAAATGGATGGTATAATGATACAGGAGATTTAGGGTGGAAAAGAAGAGTCGAAAGTGAAGAATATGTTTCTATGATAAAAGAACGAATAAAATATTTCTTATCAGACATTAAGTATACATTTAGATTTTACGAAGGTAAAATAATATCAATGTGGGCAGATCCATTACAAGAATCCATTTGGCAAAATTTAAGTTTTAATTTTAATTTTGATGAAGAAAAAATTAATACTGGTGAAATTGATATAGATAAGGTAAATAAAAAAGATGAATTAATTATTTCAAAAAGAAATTGTGCACAAATATTTTTAAAAGCGTGGTTAATTATTGTATTTGGAAATATATTAATATTTTTGATAATAAATAGAAAAGACATATCAAATGAAGCAATGTTCTTGTTATTATGTTTTATTGGAGGCTTCTTATTCCATATATTATGGGAAGGAAAATCAAGATATGTTATTCCATATATTGTAATTCTAATTCCTTTAGCATCCGTACAGATTGATTTTTCAAAGAAGAAAATCAAAAAAATTTGCCAAGGAAATAGTATAAGCAATGAAAAACAAAAAAGTAATTAATAAAGGAAAGAGGGAGTAAGAGATGAAAAAAATAACTATTATAATTCCTGCATATAATGAGGAAGAATCATTACCATTTTTATATGAAAGATTGGACAAACTGATGGGAGATATGAAAAATTATGACTTTGAAATCTTATTTGTAAATGATGGTAGCAAAGACAAAACAATAAGTATAATAAAAGAATTAAGGGAGAAAGATAAAAGAATTAGTTATGTGGATTTTTCTAGAAATTTTGGAAAAGAAATAGCAATGATAGCTGGACTAGATTATGCGACAGGAGACTGTGTTATATTTATGGATGCTGATTTACAAGATCCACCAGAATTAATACCTGAACTTGTTAAATATTGGGAAGAAGGCTATGATGATGTATATGCTAAGAGACGTTCTAGAAAAGGAGAAACATGGCTTAAAAAATTTACATCAAAAATGTATTACAAGGTTTTACAAAAAACAACTAGAATAGAAATACAAAAAGATACAGGAGATTTTAGATTATTAGATAGAAGATGTGTTAATGCACTTAGAAAAATTAGAGAATCAGAAAGAAATACAAAAAGTATGTTTAGTTGGATAGGCTACAAAAAGAAAGAGGTACTTTACGATAGAGATCCAAGAGTTGCTGGAACAACTAAATGGAATTATATAAAGTTAATAGATTTGGCAATAGATGGAATTACTTCTTTTACAACATCTCCATTAAGATTATCTACATATATTGCGATTCCTACATTTTTGGTGTTATTTGTATATTTTATATATGTTATTGCTAAAAGTTGTATAATACATGAAGCAATACAAGCTTTCCAAGCTATAATATTATTAATATTATTTTTCTCAGGAGTACAAATATTATTATTTGGAATATTAGGTGAATACTTAGGAAGAATATTCAAAGAAACTAAAAATAGACCATTATATTTGGTAAATGAATACAATGATGAAAAAGAAATGAATGATAAATAATTAAACAAAAGAAAATTTAAAATAGGGGGAGTAGAGTTTTGAAAAATAGGTTTTTGGTTATAATCACTTTTATTAATTTTTTAATGTGCGGGTTATTTAATATATATACTGTATCAAAGGCTACTTCAGACGATACAAAAAATTTAAATGGAATTTATGAAATATATACTGGAGTTAGTGATACAAAAACTATAGATATACAATATGGAAGTAAAAATGATATGGCTAATGTTCAAATATATGAAAGAGACGATGTACCACAACAAAAATTTAAATTTGTTTCAAATAATGATGGAACATATACAATTATTGCAACACATTCTAATAAGGTTTTGGATGTAAAAGATGGTGCAAAAGAAGCAGGAACCAATGTGTGGCAATATAATAGAAACAATACAGATGCACAAAAATGGATATTGAAATCATGTGGAAATGGTTATTACAATATTGTTTCAAAATTAAATGGACTATATTTGGATATTAATCAAGGCCTAGCAAACAATGAACAAAATGTACAAGTATATATGGGAAATGGTACAAATGCACAAAAATTTAAATTATTAGAAGTTAAAGAGAGAAAAGCAAATAGAACTTTGAATGATGGTATATATAATATTTATTCAAAAGTAACGAATAATAGAATACTAGAAGTTCCTAATAATAATATAAACAGTGAAACAGTGTTAGAAGCATCAAATCCTAATAATAAGGCAAATCAAAAATTTAAATTTTCATATAATAGTGATGGAACATATACAATTACAGCATTACATTCTTCTAAAGTATTGGATGTAAAAGATGCATCAAAAAGAAATTTAACAAAAGTTCAGCAATATACTTCAAATGGTACAGATGCACAGAAATGGGTTATTATAAAAAATAATGATAATACATATTCAATTATGTCAAAATCTAATGGATTATTTTTAGATATTGAAAGTGGAAGTAGTAAAGCAGGAGCCAATATTCAAACATATCATTTTAATGGTACAAATGCACAGAAATTTACGTTTGAATTATGCAATGAAGAAAAAGGAACAAAATCTACTGATGATGGCTTGTACAGAATATATAATTTAACAAATACAAATAAATTAGTAGAAAATGATAAGTTTGAAATTAAGTATGTTTCTAATGGATATTATAAAATAAAATCAAAAAGCACTGGAAAAGTATTAACTGTGGAAAATAATGATCCAAAGGCTGGAAGCAAAATTTTAAAACAGGATGATAAAGATTTAGATACACAAAAGTGGATATTAAAAAAATCAGCAGAAAGTGTGTTTTGTATAATTTCTAAATGTGGAGGTATGTATTTAGAATATAATAACTCATCAATACAATTAAAATATGAAAACGATTTTGATAATCAAAGATTTATTTTTATAAATGAAACACCTACAGAAAATATCAAACAAGTAACAGATGGAATATATCAAATAACAACTACAAGTAATAAAGTACTTGATATTTCCGGTGGTGCTTATGGGGATTCAGCAAATGTACAAATTTGGAATAATGATAAAGTACAACAGCAAAAATTCCGAATATCAAAAGTAAAAGATACAAATTATTATCAAATAACTGCTATAAATTCAGCTAAGGCAGTGGATGTACAAGATGGAAATACAAAATTAGGCACAAATATACAACAATATATGCCAAATGGAACGAGTAATCAATATTGGTATTTACGTGATTGTGGAAATGGATATTATAATATTGTTTCAAAAGCAAATGGATTGGTATTAGATGTTGCAGATGGAAAAATAAACAATAATGGTGCAAATATTCAATTATATTATAGAAATGGAACAAATGCACAGAAATTTAAATTAGTTCCTATAAATATAATAGAAAATAATATGTATGAAATAGAATCAAAAATTGATGAAAATAAAGTGCTAGATATTTCTTATGGTTCAACTCAAGATGGTGCTAATGTCCAAATATGGAATGCTGATAATGTAAATCAACAAAGATTTAAAATAGAGGCATTATCTACTGATACTTATAAAATAATATCTAAGAATTCAAATAAAGCATTAACTGTAGATATTTCTTCAAGAAATGTATTCCAGTCATCTTATACCGAAAATGATAACCAAAAATGGATTATAAAAGAGTGTGGAAATGGATATTATAATATTATTTCAAAGGCAAATGGGTTGGTAATTGACATTGTAAATGCAGAAAATAAAAATGGACAAAATGTTCAAACATATAAATTAAATAATTCTGATGCACAGAAATTTAAATTTGTAACTGGGTTTAGAAAATTTTATGAAGAAGGAAGCTATGGAAAATCTGGATTAGCAGTAAAAGGTGATTGGAGAGGAACAGACTTAAAATATTATAAAATAGGCAAGGGAAACGAAGTTTTATTTACAACATTTTCAATACATGGATTTGAAGATTCGTATAATAATGATGGTGCTGAATTAACATATATTGCAAATGAGTTTAGAAACTATTTGCAAAATAATATTCCGGAAGATATTGTAAATAACTGGACAATATATATTTTCCCAAATTTAAATCCAGATGGACAAAAATATGGATGGACAAATAATGGACCAGGTAGGACAACTTTATATAGTGATGCTCCACAAAATAAGGGAATTGATATGAATAGAAATTGGTCTACAAGTGGAGAAAGTTATATTACTTATAAGGATAATAGAAATTATAATGGAACATCAGGATTTCAGGCATATGAAGCAAGATATTTAAGAGACTTTTTATTAAATCATCAAGGAAATAAAAATATTTTAATAGATACACATGGATGGCTTAATGAAACTATTGGAGATTATGGAATAAGTTCATATTATAGAAGACAATTTGAAATTTCTAATGGTAATCATATTTATTCTTATGGTAGAGGTTATTTAGATAATTGGGCTAGAATGTCATTATATAATGCTAGAGCAACATTGATTGAACTTCCAGAAATAAAAAGCCATCATGAAACAGTAAACAGAAATTATGCACAAAAATTTATAAATGCAACTATGCAGTTATTAAAGGAAATTTAAAAATATTTATATCTTGAAAAAATGAGGTTTATATGAAAAAAATAAATAAGAAAAAAATCATTATTGTTATTTTAATTACAATACTTATAATAGCTATTGTTTTTGTTGTAATAGCACTTAGAAATAAAAGAGATGTGGATAATTATAGTGAAAATATTACAGATGAAAATGATGCAAATATAATAAATCAGATAAAAGCTGAAATAAATAGTACTGCAGATACAAATATATATCAAGTAGAAGATGAATATGATGGAAGACATACTCTCCAAATAAAACCTAATATTCAATTTGATACAGTATTAGCAGGTGTACTGATAGAAGGAACTCCTGCTAATAATGAAATTGATAGCATCCTAAAAAATAAACCTACAAATACAGGCGTATGGATTTCAAAAAAGTCTAGAGATTCTTTTGAAAAAATATTAATTGATAATAATTTAACTAATTTTTCTATTGATGAATCCGGATATTTATTTGAAACTGAAAAGAAAAATAATGAAATGTCAAAAAAATTAGATAATATTATAAAATCAGATAAACAATTTATAATTGATATTTCTGGAACATGTTATGTTAGAGATGAAATGTCAGGAGATATTGTGGAATATCCATTCGAGAAAATGGATCCTAATCAAATAATGGAAGTATATAAAAATGATAATAGTACTATTTTGGAAATATCTACAAATTCTAAAGGGAAAATTTCTAATGTAGATATTTTGAAAACAATAATTCTTAATTTGGAATAAATTTGAAAGGAACAGATTAAAGTGAAAAAAATATCAGTAATTATACCAATGTATTACGAAGAAGAAGTAGTACAAGAATGTTATAATAAAATGACACAAGTTTTATCAAATATAAAAGATTATGAATATGAAATAATTTGTGTAAATGATGGTAGTAAAGATAAAACACTATCAATATTAGAAAAAATTGCAGAAAATGATAAAAAAGTTAAAGTTATTTCATTTTCAAGAAATTTTGGACATCAATGTGCTGTAACAGCGGGCTTAAAATATGTAACTGGTGATGCTGTAGTTATAATTGATGCAGATTTACAAGATCCACCAGAATTGATACCTGATATGCTAAAATTATGGGAAGATGGAAATGAAGTAATTTATGGTAAGAGAAAAACAAGAGAAGGCGAATCAAAATTTAAATTATTAACTGCAAAAATGTTTTATAATACATTAAATGCTTTATCTGATGTAGAAATACCTAAAGATACAGGAGATTTTAGACTTGTAGATAGAAAGGTTGTTGATGTTGTTAATTCATTACCTGAACATAATAAATTTTTAAGAGGATTGTTTAGTTGGGTAGGATTTGAACAAAAAGCATTTGAATATGAAAGAAAGGAAAGATTTGCAGGAAAAACAAAATATCCATTAAAGAAAATGTTAAAATTGGCTTCAGATGGAATTATTGGATTTTCAACAAAACCACTAAAAATGGTTGGAGGACTTGGCGTTTTAACAATATGTATCTCATTTGTGATTTTAATATATGCATTATTATCATTTATATTTAAATGGAATAATTTAACACCAGGATGGACTTCATTAATGGTTGCAATTACATTTTTTAGTGGAATTATACTAATTTCATTATGGATGATAGGTGAATATATATCAAGAATTTATGATGAAAGTAAAGGTAGACCACAATATATTATAAATAAAGAAATAAATACAGAAAAATAAATATTTGGAGGAAGACTATATGGACAAACTAAAAGAACTAATTAAAAAAGTACTAAATAAAGATGTAATATTATATATAGTATTTGGAGTATTAACAACACTTGTAAATTTAGTAACATTTTATATTTTAAGTAGTTTAATACATATGAACGAAAATATTGCTAATTTAATTGCAATACCGTTATCAATTATATTTGCTTATTTTACAAATAGAAAATGGGTATTTCACACAGAAGCAAAAGGATTTAAAGCCAATTTTTACGAATTTATAAAATTCATATCAGGAAGAGCTTTAACAATGTTTATTGAATTTTTTGGATGTATGTTATTATTTAAAACTCCAATACCTGCAATTGTAAGCAAACTTGCAATGAATGTTATAATTATAATTTTAAACTTTTTTATTAGTAAGTTTTTTGCTTTTAAAAAATAAAAGAATAGTTGTTTAAGATTAATTCACACTATTAAGCAAAAGTTTAATAGACAAATTTCTTAAACAACTAATTTTTATATCTTAAATTAGAAAAATTTATAATAAAAAAAGTAACACCATAAACCAAAACAAAAAGAAAAACATTAAAAATCAAATTACCAACCAAACCGACAAAATTAAATCTCCAAATATTAACCACAAAAAATCCAACCAAACTACAAAATGAAGGAACAACAATCCAATCTATCAAATTAGGTTTAATCCCAGAATACTTAAACAACTGAAAAAGACTAATACTAAAATTCAAAACCTCACTAAAAAAGATAGAAAGAACATAGCCCTTAATTCCTAAAACAGGAAGTAAAAAATAAATAAAGCAGGTAGTAATACTTAAATCCAAAATATTGCAACACATAACGCCAAACTGTTTATTCAAACCCTTTAAAATACAATCTATAATATGATCCATGTACATAAAAAATATGAAAGGAGTAAATATTTTAAAATAATATCCGATCTCAATATTGTTATAAATAGCAAGCCCTAAATCATTAGAAAAAATGAAAAATATACTACAAATACACATTGTAAAAGCACAGGTAATCTTAAAAATCTTATTTGCTATATAATTAATTGCCTTATAATTTTTTTGAGCCACATATGTAGAAAATTCCGGTATCAAAAGCATACTATACGAATCGGTAAAAACAGTTGGAAAGGTTATAACGGGAAGGACCATACCGTTAATCATTCCATATTGTGAGAGAGCTCTACTACAAGAAATGCCTGACTTTTCAAGTTGAGTAGGAATTATTAACTGCTTTAAAGTAGATAGCCCAGAACGTATATATGATGTAACTGCTACAGGAAAAGCAATTTTTAAAATATTAATTCTTTGTCCAAATGAACGAATATATTCTAATTTCTTAAGTTTTATATCTATAATATATAAAATAAAAATCAATGTAAAAGAGCATATTTCTGAGATTACATCAGCCCAAATAAGTGAAATGCAAATCGCTTCTACGCCATTAGAAATATTTATTTTTAGTAATATTATTGTTGCAAATATTTTAATTGTAAATTCAAAAACTTGAGAAATAGCATTTTTATAGGCTTTTCGTATTGTTGTAAAATAACTGCTAATGCACGAAGACATTGCAATAAAAGGCAATCCGATGGCAATATAAAATAAAGGCCTAGAAGAAACCATATTATGCAAACATTTGCTTGTTATAAAATTAGAAAAAAGTAAAATCAGTCCACCTGCAGCTGTTCCTAACAATAAACTAAAAAATATGCAAGTACGTATTGCTTTTATGGCTTGTTGGTTTTTATTTAAGGCAAATTTTTCAGAAACAATTACGGTTACTGCAATATTTAATCCAGATGTTGCAACAGTTATGAAAAATAGATATACAGCCATAACTAAACTAAAAACGCCAACCGCTTCTGAGCCTATTTGATTTGATATGTATATATTAAAAATAAGTGCTGCAAATTTCATAAGTAATGATGCACTTGTTAGTATTGCTCCGTTTATTAGGAATAGTTTACTTTTTTGTCTCAAATAATTTCACCTCTTTAATGAATATGCAGAAATTTAAAAATAATAACTGACCACTAAGGCTAATGACTTTTTTAAAAAAAAGGTATATTATTGTAGAGTATTTGTGATATAATGCAATTACTAATAAAAATAATATAAAATTTATTTAAAGCAATTTTTGAAAATTTTATATTTTGAGAAAGGAAAAAAATATGAAAAAAGAAAAAATAGTCCAAGAGTTCAAGGACATAAAAGAACTAATATACAATTCAGCAAAAACATATGCAAACAATATAGCATTTGTAGTAAAACACCAAGAAGGCAAAAACAAAACATACGAAAATATAACTTATAAAATGCTTTTAGAACAAATAAACGCATTAGGTACTAAATTATATAGTATGGGATTAAAAAACAAAAGAATAGCCATTTTAGGACGAAATAGATATGAATGGGCATTAGGACACTTGACAAGTTTGTTAGGTGGGATAATATCAGTTCCATTAGACAAAGATTTACAAGTAGATGAACTAGAAAATTCATTAATAAGAAGTAAAGCAGATGCAATATATTTTGACGAAAAATACATAGAAAAAATAGAAGAAATAAAAAACAGAAACAATACAAATGTTAAAGAATATATTTGTATGTCAAAACTAGCAGGATATAAAGATATAAATACATTAAAAGATGAAGGACAAAAATTACTAGAAGAAGGAAACAAAGAATATATATCAGCAAAAATAGATGAAAATGCAATGAATATTTTGTTATTCACATCTGGAACAACATCAAAATCAAAAGCAGTAATGCTATCACAAAAAAATATTGCATCAAATGTATATGCAATGCAAAGAGTTGAAGACATTAGAAACATAGACTCAAATTTAGCATTTCTACCAATGCATCATATATTTGGTTCAACATGTCTAATCGTTATGTTAGCATGTGGTGCTAGGACATCATTCCCAGATGGATTAAGATATGTGGCACAAAACTTAAAAGAATATGAAGTATCTGTATTTGTTGGCGTACCACTATTGGTAGAAGCAATCTACAATAAAGTGGTAAAAGAAATTGATAAACAGGGAAAAACAAAACTTATAAAAAATGCTATAAGAGTTAGTAATTTCTTATTAAAATTCCATATAGATATCAGAAGAAAATTATTTAAACAGTTAATTGACCAATTAGGCGGAAAAATGAGATTTGTAATTTCAGGTGGAGCACCATTAGACCCTAAAATACAAAAAGGATTTATAGATTTAGGAATAAATGTAGCACAAGGATATGGTTTAACAGAAACATCGCCAGTTATTGCAGCAGAAAATATGTATAAATCAAGAACAGGTTCAATAGGAGTTCCAATGGAAAATGTGACTGTTGAAATTGTAAATAAAGACGATAACGGTATAGGGGAGTTGCGTGCAAAAGGGCCAAATGTAATGCTTGGCTATTATGAAAATGAAGAAGAAACAAATAATGTTCTTAAAGATGGTTGGTTCTATACCGGCGATTTGGGCTATATTGATAAAGATGGCTTTATTTTTATAACAGGTAGACAAAAGAATATGATTGTTCTTAAAAATGGTAAGAAAATCTTCCCAGAGGAAATAGAAACACTAGTTAATAGAATAGATTTAATAGATGAATGCATGGTATTTGGAATGCCTGACGAAGTTGATAAAAATGATGTTAAACTTTCTGTTAAGGTTGTTTATAATAAAGATGAAGTAAAACAAAAATATGGTGATATTTCTTTTGATGAGATTAGAGATATTATTTGGAATAGAATTAAGAATGAGGTTAATACTACTGTTCCTAGATATAAACATATTATGAATATGATTTTGACTGATAAGGAACTTATTAAGACTACTACTAAGAAGGTTAAACGTAATGAAGAACTAAAAGAAATTTTGAAAAAATAAAAAAGAAAATTCACGAATCCTAATAGAGAAATTCGTGAGTTTTCAAATTACAAGTTATTTAGTTAATTCCTGATATTCTTTGGAATCTTCACCATACAGGGCGATAACAAATGAAACTCTTTCTTCGTTAAGTGGAAGATATTTAGCTTTCATTCCATTTAAAATGATAAAAGCCTGCCAGAATTTTACCGTTCCTCTACCTAATAAGTGTGTAGGTCTTTCAAGAAATTCATTACTGAAAGCCTTAATATTTTTGGGATTTCTGTTAGTTAATGCAAATAAAAAGTTGTCTGATAATGCTTCAATAGGAACACCATCTAATACTGGAGTATTGTTTTCAATACACATTGCCCAGTAATATTCGGTTGTCCGATTTTTTTCAGGTGTTATTGACAAAAACTTATTTTCACCATGACAACTTCTGGCAAAGTATCTTGCACCCAAAGTGTAAAAATCTTGTGTTAATACATTTGGTTTTCTTTTAGCGACAGAATAGAACCAGCCATCAAGATAGTCAAAGCCTTCTCGTACATCTGATGGATTAGTCTCATAAATGTCATTAAAGTCATCCGCTTCGAATATTGCTAACATTGCACATGAGACCATTTCTTCATCGATATACTCAATTGGCATAAATTCGAAGTCATTGAGAGGTCCCTTTAATGCATAGAAATCCGTTGCGATGTGGTTTTTAAAGAACTGTTTGTTAAAGCGATCAGGATGTGATTTTACATAATCAACAATTTCTTCATGAACATTTGATGTATTGTACAAATCTTCTGCTAATGCATGAATAAAAAAGTCATCTAATAAAAACCGACCTGGTACATCCTGTAATCCAATTTTTCCTTCTTTTATGCTTCTCACATAATTTTGCATAAGAGGATTACGGACAGGGATTTTTTTGCCCTGAGTGTATCCTTTGTCTTTTACCATTTTTTCAAAGTTCTTATAAGCCTGTAATTTTGTTACTTTTTCCATGTTTTTTCCTCCTTATTTTATATACATGAAATTGATAAAAAATGGAGGATATAAAACATGGTGCCCTCCATAATTATTGTAAGGGCTACTTCTATATTTAAGTCCTATATATATTATACTATATTTTACATAAAACTACAATTTTTTTGATTTTTCAATATTTTTTATTTATTTTTTCCACTTGGATATGGCTTAGATATATTTGTTAGACCTGCTATATAATCTAAAGACGTATTATAATACTTGGCATAATAAATAAGGGTATCTAAAGGTATAATTCTTTCTTCTTTTTCATACCTAATATATGAATTTTTAGCAATATATCCAATTTTTGCACATTGTGCTTGTGTTAACTCGTGATCTTCTCTTAAATCCTTTAATCTTAACATTTTTATCACTCCCAGTGCTATTATATAAAATACTCCATTTGGTGTTGACTTTTTACTCCATATGGTGTATTATACTTTTGTACCCCAAATGGAGCATAAATATAAGAAAAGGAGAAAACAAATGAAGAAATTTATAATAGTAAAATGTGAGAAAAAAGAGATGGGAATAACTATGATAGCACTTGTAATAACAATTATTATATTATTGCTATTGGCAGGGATTACAATAGCGAATTTGAATGGTGAAAATGGCTTGCTTTCAAAGGCAAAACAGTCAAAAGAGAAATATTCAATAGCTGAAGCAAAGGAAAAATTAGAATTGGCAATAACCAATTTGCAAATAGAACAGGAAGGAAAAGGGGAACAATTAACTAAAGAAGTGCTACCTAATATAAACAATAAAGAAATAGACATACGAAGTGTTAATGATTTTCCGATTGAGGCTATATGTAATAATTATAAATTTTATATCAAGTCGGATTTTACAGTAGAATATGTTGGGGAAGCAAATGAGACAATTGTGACATATACAACAGAACCAGAAGGATATACAAATAAAGATAATATAAAAGTTTTGATAACTATAAAAAATTCTAATGGAATAAAGAATATTCAAAAACCTAATGATGAAAATTTAATAACTACTTATGGAAAAAAGAAAGTTTCTATAGATTATGAAGTTACTTCTAATGGGATATATACATTTAAAATTATTGATGTTGACGGAAAAGAGATATCTAAAGATATAGTTATTAACAAAATTGATAGAATTGCTCCTAAAGATTTTACAATTAGTATTGAGAAGAAGACTGATAATGGTTTTGTAATATCTGCAAATGCTGATGATGGCGATAAAACAGATTCTAATTGTAAAAGTGGTATAGATCATTATGAATATTATGTTGTAGATGTAAATGGTAACGAAGTGAAATATAATACAAATGAGATTACAGATTTGGTAACTGGAGATTATAAAATATATGTTATTGTTTATGATAAAGCTGGTAATTTTAAAAAATCAAAAGTTGTTGAATCAAATTTTGTAAAAAGGTATATGTGGAATTTAGGAGTACAAAATAGTGAAATGACAGTTGCTTCTGGAACTCCGGTATATAAAGGCAATGAAGAAGGAGTATATTTGGAAAATGCTTCATTGAAAATGAATCATAAATTGAATTCAAAATACACATTACTTATAGAAACAAAGGATATTGTATTAAATTCTACAATATATGCACAGTATGGTATGATTGCTGGATATGGGTATGGCGATGCTGGTGTTGGTAGTACTGCATTGGGAATTTTTGAGTTTAGCAATAAATATTTAGGTGCAATGTCAGGTTCAGGTGATAGTATGACTGTTTATGGTAATTTTAATGATTGGTATATTCCAGGTCAATGGAATATTTTAGCAATAAGATATAATGGAAAAGAGTTTTCTTTTTGGATAAATGGTGAGAAGAAAGGATTTAGTAGCAGTTCAACATTAAAGGGAGATATATTGTATATTGGTGGTTTTTCAAATGCAGGAACATCCTCAGCAGGAGTAAATTGGGGGTATGCAGATGGATATTATAGAAATTTAGCAATATATGATGGTGCTTTATCTGACGAAGAATTGACAAATTATGAATTTTAAAAATATTGTAAAAAAACTGTACCTAATATCAGGCACAGTTTTTTACAATATTATAGGCTGAATTTGTTTTCCATCTAAAGCAGACTCAATAGTCTTTATAAGATAATCAAAATCAAAAACAACAGAACGTGGCTTAGTAATAGGATTATCTTGTCTAAAAGGAACGAAATAATAATTTTTTCTATTAAGTAAAGTACCAATATTAGAAGCATTGCCACTTAAAGCATTATTAGTAGAAACAGCAATAACAACTGGTAAATTATTTCTTAAATGAGATTTTACAGCCATAGTAGCAGGAGTATCAATAATATCGTTTGCAAGTTTAGACATTGTATTACCAGAACAAGGAGCAACTACCATAATATCTGTTAAATGTTTAGGACCGATTGGTTCCGCTTCTTGTATAGTATGAATAATCTTTTTGTTTGTAATTTCTTCAATTTCATTTATATAATCTTCGGCTTTTCCAAATTTAGTATCTAAGTTGTAAGCATTATAAGACATAATTGGAATAACCTCAGCACCCATTTTAACTAATTCTTTTATTTTAGGAATTGTTTTACTAAAAGTACAGAATGAACCTGTTAAAACAAATCCTATTTTTTTATGTTCCAATTCCAAAATCTACAAAACCTCCTTTCATTCGACATTTATATATTATATGAAATTTTATTTGTTTTTGTGGTAATAATATGTTATAATTTCAAAAAAAGGTATTTATAGGGACGTTCCTTGCAAAATATAATTATTAAAATCTTGAGTAAGTAAAACTTTAAAGAGTGTCCCTTTTTCCCTTTAAAAAGGGATTTTAAGGAACGTCCCTAAATCCCACAATTCAAACATAAAATGCAAAAGAAAGGATGATAAATATGGAAGAAAAATATAACTGGAATTTAAAAGATATCTTCGAAAACGAAGAACAATTCAAAAAAGAAAAAGGAGAAATAGCAGACATATTAGAAAAAATTAAAACATATCAAGGGATACTATGTAATACATCAGACAACTTATATAATTGTTATAAACTATATGAGCAAGCACTAGAAAAATTTGAAAAAGTATATGCATGTGGAATGCTAAAATATCACTTAGATATGTCAAATCAAGATGGAATAAAAATATTTAAAGAAGTAGAAGGAATTGGAACAGAATTTAGTGTTGCAACATCATTTATGACACCAGAAATAACATATGCAGATGAAAACACAATAAAAGAGTATATCAAAGAAGAAAGATTTAAAGGATATGAAAGAGATATTAAGGATATACTTAATGAGAAAAAACATGTACTAAGTAAAGAAGAGGAAAATATACTTGCTAACTTTTCAGAAATAATATCAGCTCCAGAAAATACATTTGATACACTAACAAATGCAGAGTTTAAATTTGGAACTTTAATAGATGAAAATGGTAAAGAAGTAGAAATGACAGATAGTACATATACATTATTTCTAAAAAATAAAGATAGAAATGTAAGAAAACAAGCTTTTAATTTAATGTACAAAAAATATAGTGAGTTTATAAATACAATTACAGAAATGTATATTTCAAATGTAAAAGCAAAAGCTACAACTGCAAAGTTAAGAAAATACAATTCAAGTTTAGAGGAAGCTGTTGAACATGATGATGCAAGTCTTAAAGTATATGAAAGCTTAATAGAAGCTATAGATGAAGATATTTCAGTAAATTATGATTTTATAAAATTAAAGAAACAAATGTTAAAATTAGATGAGATGCATATGTATGATTTATATGTAAATCCATGTGAACAAGGAAAAAATGAAATAACATTTGAAGATGCAAAACAAGAAGTATTAAATGCATTACAAATATTAGGTAAAGAGTATATAAACAAGTTAGAAGAGGCTTTTGATAATAGATGGATAGATGTATATGCAAAGCCAAATAAAAGAGGTGGAGCATATAGTATGGGAGTATATGGAGTACATCCATTTGTATTGACTAATTTTGTAAATAGTAAGAGAGATATAAGCACTATTGCACATGAGTTAGGCCATAGTATGCATTCATATTATTCAAATAGAGAACAAAATGTTATAAATGCTGATTATACAATAATGGTTGCAGAAGTAGCATCAACTGTTAATGAAATATTATTAAGTGATTATCAAATCAAAAATGAAAAAGATAATAAGAAAAAAGCAGAACTAATATATGAATTATTAGAAAATATGAGAGCTACATTTTTTAGACAAGCTATGTTTGCTGAATTTGAAAAAATTGTTCATGAAAAAGTTGAAAATAATGTTATGCTTTCAGCTGATGATTTAAATGATATATATTATAAATTAAACCAAAAATACTTTGGAAATGATATTGTTATTGATGAACAAATCAAATATGAATGGGCTAGAATTCCTCATTTTTATAGTGATTTTTATGTATATAAATATTCTACAGGAGTTTCTGCTGCTATAGCTATTGCAACTAAAATTTTGAATAAAGAACCAAGTTTTGTTGAAAGATATATAGAAATGCTAAAACAAGGATGTTCTAAAAAATCAATTGATTTGCTTAAAATGGTTGATGTAGATTTAGAAAGCAAAGATACATATAAGAGTGCTATAGAATTTTATAATAAGAAGATAAAAGAACTAAAAAATTTATTATAAAATATAATGGAGTGAAAATAAGTTATGAAAGAAAATGAAATAAAAAATAAAGTTGAAAAAGGCAGTAAAGAAGCTGAAATAAAAAATACAGTAAAAAAAAGCAATAAAGAAGCGGAAATAAATAATAAATCAGAACAAATAAAGAATAAAACAATAGAACAAAAGAAAAAACTTACAATTATGGGGTTGTCTGTATGGAGAATATTGGCATACTTCATAATATATAGTGTAGTAGGATATATAATAGAAACAATATTTGGAATAATTACAAAAGGAACATGGGAAAGTAGACAGAGCTTTTTATATGGACCATTTTGCGCAATATATGGACTTGGAGCAGCAATAATGATAATGTTCTTACATAAATATTCAAAAAACTATACCCGACTATTCATTGGAGGTTTTATAGTTGGTTCAATTGTTGAATATCTGGTTAGTTGGATAGGTGAGATGTTATTAGGTGTAAAATGGTGGGACTATTCAGACATGCCACTTAATATAAATGGAAGAATATGTGTTTATTTTTCAATATTTTGGGGATTTTTAGCATTATACCTAATTGCATCATTTAATCCTAGAATAGACAGACTAATAAATTGGATAAAAAGCAAACTTTCTGTTAAAGCATTAAAAGTGCTTACAACAACTGTTATAATATTGTTACTTATTGATTGTATTGCAACAGGAATAGCATTATCAGTCTTCTTAGTAAGAATGGTACATAATTATGATTTAAATGTACCAAACAAAGAAATAATTATGCAAAAATATGATGATATTTATAATGATAAAAAATTATCTAATTTTATTTATAAATATTGGGGAGACAAGAAAATGCTAAAAACTTTTCCAAATTTAAAGGTTCAAGACTGCTATGGAAATATGGTATATATGGACGAACTATTGAATGATATAAAACCTTATTATTATAGATTTAATTTTAAAAGATAAAATGTTACAGTTCAGTGATTTTTGCTACTGAACTGTAACGATAAAATAAAAAAGACGAACATTTTTTCTGAAAAACTATTGACAAAGAATAAATGTTCGTATATAATTATCTCACAGTGCAAACAAATATTCTTAATACGAATTGGAGGTAATTATAATGAGAATAGTAAATAAAGCAAAATTTATAAGAAGTAATGTAATATTAGCAATTTTAATAAGTTCAATAGTAATTTTTGCGACTAACGCATATTCAAATGTAGAAACAAAATATAAGGAAGAATATGTGTGTGCTGGAGATACATTGTGGTCAATAGCTCAAGAAGAATTAGAGAACAATAAATACTTTGAAGGTAAAGATATAAGGTATGTTGTTAATGAATTAAAAAATGTAAATAATTTAGCAAGTGCAAACTTAAAAGAAGGAGACAAATTAAAAATTCCCAGTTTTTAGAGGAAAACGTTGAATTATGTATTAAAACATTGTATAATCTATATAGCAACTTAAAAGGTTTGTATCAATAAGGAGGTATTTTAATGAGAAATAAAATTATACCGTTTAATAAAACCTTCCCTAAAAGAGCCAGTTCAAACCGGTATGAGTTAAAAGCTCAAATTTCAGTTTATATTTCAAGAAACAATGATAGATATGATATTGATTGGTCTTCTCCGGACAAAAATATGTCGTACAAGGACATTTATGATATTCTAGAAAATGTATTTAACGACATTAAGAAGGAAGTTACTTCAATAGAATATAAAAAGCAAGATATTTATAAAGTCGAGTTTACTTTGTTGTATTATGAAAATGGAACAACTAATATAAAATATATTTGTAATCCATCTAATATAGCCAAAGAAAAACTTGCTGAATACCTATGGGTTTCATTAAATATATATAAACTGAAAGAAGAAGGTGCCCTTTAATTAGGACACCTTTTTATTCATTGAAATCTGCTAATGGATTACTTTCAATAGCATTTCTTGCTTGTTGATTGGCAACATGGGTATAAATTTCTGTAGTAGAAATACTTTCATGCCCTAAGACTTCCTGTAAAGCCCTTATATCAACTTTCCCATATTGGTACATTAATGTGGCAGCGGTATGTCTTAATTTATGCGTTGAATATTTTTTTGTGTCAAGCCCAGCAGCCATAAGTTCCTTATCAACAATATGTTGAACCGTTCTTTTACTAATACGTTCACGTCTTTCACTTAAAAACAGAGCTTTTCTTGAATTTAATTTATCTGTCTTAATACCATCTTTAGGCCTAACCTCTAAATAATTTCCAATGGCTCTTACACAGGCTTTATTTAGATAAATTGTTCTTTCTTTATTACCTTTACCAATAACAGTCATTTTATTTTCAGAAAAATCTATATCATTTATATTTATTCCAACCAATTCAGACAAACGCATACCACAATTTAAAAATAGTGTGATAATAGCATAATCTCTTTGATAATTTCTATTATCTTCATTTTCTGTAACTTCTAAAAGTTTTTGACTATCTTCTAAACTTAAATATTTTGGAAGACGCCTATCTAATTTTGGAGTTTCCAAATTTTGAGCTGGATTATTTTCAATTAGATTTGCTTTAGCACATAAATAATTAAAGAAAACTCTAATACTTGATACTTTTCGTGCACGAGTTGCGGCTTTGCTGTGGTATGTAGTAGTTAAATAGCTTAAAAAAGCATGAATATCGTCTAATTTGATTTTTTTTATAGTATTTAAATCAACATCTTTAATTTCTATTTTTGAAAAATCTTCTTCAGTTGTTAAACCAAAGTGCATTTTTATAAACTTTAAAAATGTTGCTAAATCATAGTTATATTCTTTAACAGTGTTAGGTGATTTATTTAAAATTGTCATTGTATAGTCTAAAAATGAGTTTAAGTATTCTGGGTTATCTTCATGATTTATCATATGTTTCACACTCCATTCATTGATATTATATAATAAAATTTATTAAAATGGAATAATTTGTTTATTAATTTTTAAAAATATGTTATAATTTTGTTACTGAACTGTAACATAATTTTGATTGAAAAAATTTGAGAGGTAGATAAATGAAAAGTAAGCATTCAAAAGAAAGAAGAAACATAATAAAGATACCAAAAAAAGATAATAAAAAAAGAATAAAACAAAATAGAAAAACAGATAACATTCAAAATATAATAAATAATTCTAATAATCAAAAATTTGAAAAAGCTGATAGAAGAAGGCAAACAAAAACCCCAGAACAAATAAAAAGAAAAAAGAAAATAAATCTAGTAATATTATCACTTATTATTGCTTTAATTTTAATTTTTGGAATACGTACAGCTGTATCAGCAAATAGATGGAAAAGCTTAGTACAGGAAATGTCAAAAAATGAAAATTCAATTGTTAAAGATACAGATGGAAAAACTATAGCGGAAATAGGAAGCGAAAAAGCAAAAAATAAAATTCCTGCATCAGAAATTCCAAGCAATTTAAAGAATGCGTATGTAGCAATAGAGGATGAAAGATTTTATAAGCACCATGGGGTAGATGTAAAAAGAACAAGTGCTGCAATTGTATCATATGTATTTCACCGTGGTTCATCATCATTTGGAGGAAGTAGTATAACACAACAAGTTGTCAAAAACTTAACTGGAGATTCTTCAAGTAAGATTTCTAGAAAGGTAAACGAGTGGGGGAAAGCATTAATACTTGAATCTTTTATGAATAAAGATGAAATATTAGCTTTATATTTAAATATAATCTATGTAGGACCAAATGTTTATGGAATTGAAACAGGTGCAAACTATTATTTTAATAAATCGGTAAGTGACTTATCATTAGAAGAATGTGCATTTTTGGCTGGTATTAATAATTCACCAAATTCCTATAATCCTTATGGTGACAAGGATAATACAGAAAAGATTAAAACCAGAACAAAAACTGTTTTGTCAAAAATGATGAAACTTAAATATATTAATGAAGATGAATATAATACAGCTGTTTCAAATGTTGACAATGGACTAAAATTTAAAAAAGGAAAAATTGAAACAGATGATGCAGTTTATTCATATCATACAGATGCATTAATATCACAACTGATAGATGACATTGCAGATAAAAAGAAAATTACAAAAACATTTGCTACAAATTATGTAAATATGGCAGGTCTTACAATTTATAGTACTCAAAATACATCTGTTCAAAATCAAATGGAAAAAGAATTTGAAAAAACTAAATATCAACTTGTATCAAAAACAGGAGGAGACCCTTCACAAGCTGCTATGGTTATAATAGACCATAAAACAGGGCAGGTTGTAGGCTGTGTAGGCGGACTTGGTAAAAAAACAACATCAAGAGGATTAAACCGTGCAACTCAGTCAATTAGGCAAACTGGTTCATGTATAAAACCGATAGCTGTTTTAGTGCCAGGAATTGCAAAAAAAGAGTTTACAGGATCAACAATATTTGCTGATGAACAAACAATATTTGCTGATGGATACAAACCTGAAAACTATAGTAAATATCTTGGAAATATAACTGTGAGAAGGGCTCTAGAATCTTCTCAAAATATTCCTTTTGTAGAAATGATGGAAAAAATAGGACCTAAAACGTCTATGAAATATCTTGAAAAAATGGGAATTACAACACTTAGCCAAAAAGACGAAAATTTAGCACTTGCATTAGGTGGGTTAGACAAAGGAATAAGCCCATTACAAATGGCTGGGGCATATGCAACAATTGCAAATGATGGTGAATATATAGAACCAACATTTTATACAAAAGCTGAAACATCAAATGGTAAAGTTATTGTAGAAGTAAAACAGAAGAAGAAAAGAGTATTTTCAAAAGAGGTTGCTTACATAGTAAAAGAATTATTAACAGAACCTGTAAAGGGAAGTTATGGAACAGCTACATATTGCTCAATTTCAGGAATGGATGTTTCAGCTAAAACGGGAACAACAGATGATAATTATGATAGATGGCTTTGCGGATTTACACCATATTATACAGGTGTTACATGGTATGGATATGACAAAAATGAGTCCATCAATTATAACGGCAAAAAAAATCCAGCAGGAATTTTATGGGCTAATATTATGAGTAGAGTACATTCAAATTTGCAAAGTGCAAAATTTGATAAGCCATCATCAGTACTTAAGGTAACTGTTTGTGCTGAAACTGGTAGAAAAGCAAATACTGGTTGCCCAAATACATATGATGAATATTTTTTAATTGGAACAAAACCAACAACATGTACAAAACATGCAGGAACTGAAATAAATGAAAATAATTCATCAAATCAAAATACTAATAAAACAAATTCTAATGCAGATTCATTTGATACTACTACGAAAGATGATTTGGATGTTCCAACTATAACAATTAAAGAAGAAAATACAAATTCTAATGGTAATACAAATACTAATAAGACGAATAACAGCAGTGCCGGAACAAAACATGATAATAATGGCAATTCTAACACTAAACCAAATGCCACAAACACAACAGATGCAAGTGATAATAAACATGAATCAACATCACCAAACACCAATAAAAATAATACTAATACATCTTCGTCAACATCAAGTGAAAATAAGAAAAATGAAAATACAACATCTTCAAAAAATGATGTAAATCAAAATAAAAGTACAGTTGAATAAAATAAACAATAGCAGATTTGTGTGTGCGAACAAAAATGTAGCTTTTAAATCAAAGACAATTATGTCTGCTATTTGTTTTAGTAATTTTAATATAGAAAGGGAGAAAAAATGGAAATAGCAAAAACAATTATTAATAGTTTTGAATTCCAAACAATTATAAAATTGTTATTAGGGATTATATTAGCAGGAATTATAGGATTAGAAAGGTCATCTTGGAGCAAACCAGCAGGATTTAGAACACATGCTTTAGTTGGAATAAGTGCAGTTTTAGTAATGATATGTGGTGAATATATGTCAAAATCATTTGGCGTAGATTCATCAAGAATTCCAGCACAATTATTATCTGGAATAGGTTTTTTAGGTGCTGGTACAATTTTAAGAGATGGATTTAATGTTAAAGGATTAACAACAGCATCAACACTTCTTGCAGTTACTTGTATTGGTTTGTGTATAGGGGCAGGGTACTATTTATGTGGAATAATAGCAACTGCATTAGTTTATATAATTTTGTCTTATTCATATTTGATATCAGACAAAATTGAACATTATAATATGTTGGAACTTGAAATTGAACTTGAAAAACAGGATCAAGATACTTTACAAAAAATTAAAAAATTGCTTGAAGATAATGAAATTATAGTTACTGAATTAGATATGTCTAAATATAAGAATAATATTATAAAAATAATTGGTAAAGATAAAAAGAAATCTGAACATTCTTTTGTTACTGATTTAATTAGCTTTGATAATGTCCGGAATTTTCATTTGAAATGCAACAAAAATTTTAGAAAAAAGTAAATGAACAGT
>ENA-OOWV01000226-OOWV01000226.1-human-gut-metagenome-genome-assembly--contig:-NODE-226-length-45474-cov-5.652833_pt1 | contig 45474 bp, 52 predicted proteins | sample MGYA00241584_ERZ501337 | MGnify/ENA primary metagenome ERZ501337 (study PRJEB25962, sample SAMEA2042744) | human gut metagenome | biome: human gut; feature: human-associated habitat; material: faeces... | reverse complement strand
TAAAAATTAAAAATGGAAAATTAATTTGATTGGTTGAATTTTAGTGCATTAATATGAAGTGATAAGTAGCATGAGAAATATAACTTTATAGTTAATAAATAAGAGATAGAAGTTAATAGTTAATGAAGAAACTCCTTTAGGGGAGTTTCTTTTTGTTTATAGTGAAAAGAATGAGTCAGAAATAAAAGGTATTGAGGTTGAGATTATAATGGTAGAAGGTGAAAATACTACTAAGTTAAAATATAATTCATTAAAAACTAATAAAGTAAGTGCTTTACTTTTTTTGAAGTAAGTTATCACATAGAATTACTATAGTTCCTGCAAAAAATAATATAAAATTTATAAAAAGCAACTTCAATCATTGTAATTTTTAGTTATTACATTTAAATGATGCGAATTTATTTAAATATATAATAATTTTGTAAACTGTTACTGAAATTATTAGAATATATGGTAAAATTATATATAAAAAAGGGGTTTTGTTTAATGAAAAATAAAGATGAAGATAGTAAAATTTTTTTTTTTTTAATATTACAAAATTAAAAACTGATAAAGTGGTATGGAGGTATTTATGAATAAGATAAAATTAGTATGTACAATAAGTATAATAACCATAATTGGTGGTACTCTGTTTGGTTGTAATAATCAAAGTTCAAAGCAAACAGTAAATGATACAAGTAACAGTATGATTAGTGATTCTGATAGTAGTAAACCACAACAAATAGTAGATGATACTAAAGCAAATGAAGATATTAAAACAACAGATATACCGGATGTAGTAAGTAAAGTAGAAGGAAGGAGAAACGAGTATATAGAGAGATTAGATAACATACAAAAAAAGCTTGATGAATTACCAGAAAAGAAGAATGCCGATGAAGGTATTACAAATGCTATGAAGAGTTATTATGGAAAAGCTTATGAAATGTATGATAAAGAACTCAATGATATTTATGCTTTGCTAAAAGAGGAGTTATCTCCAGAGATAATGAATGATTTAGAAATTAAACAGCTTAAATGGATAGAGGAGAAAGAGGGAAAAGCTAGGGAAGAAGAAGCAAAGTTCAAAGGAGGAACTTTTGAGCCTGTTGCAGGATATATAGTTTTGTATGAAGCAACTAAGGAAAAATGTTATGAATTAGTAAATCAGTATATGACAGATTAATTAAAATAAAAGTTAGTACATTTTAGTGCTAGCTTTTTATATACTTTAAATTTACATAAGAGTCATTACAGTATAAAATAGATAGGGAAAATATCACAATAACAAATAGAGGAGGAATATGATGAATACATTAATTAGTGCTGATAATACCTGGGCACTATTATCAATTATGTGTGTTTCTGTGGCAATAGCTATATGGCTTGAGCAGAAATATGCGTGGGCAGCTAAAATTTCTGGTGCTATATTAGCTCTTATATTAGCTATATCATTTACTAATTTAAATATAATACCAACAAATAGCCCGCTTTATGATGATGTAGTATGGGGATTTGCAGTACCTCTTGCCATTCCATTATTACTTTTACAATGTAATATAAAAAAGATTTGGAAAGAAACAGGAAGACTTTTAATTATCTTTTTAATTGGAGCAGTAGGATCTTGCATAGGAGCATTTATTGGCTATTTCTTATTGAAAAACAATATTAGTGAGTTAAATGGTCTTGCAGCCATGATGACTGGTTCTTACATAGGTGGAGGAATTAACTTTACAGCTTTAGCAGATGCATTTAGTGTTTCTGGAACTATGATTTCAGCAACAACAGTAGCTGACAATCTTGTAACAGCAACTTCCATGTTTTTATTATTATCAATACCAGCTGTAGGTTTCTTTAGAAAACATTTTAAACATCCACATATAGATGAAGTAGAGAGCTCTACTGATGGTGCTAGTGCTGAAATTGCAGCTGCAGCTTATTGGAGTAAAAAAGAAATTTCTTTAAAAGATATTGCAATTAATTTTGCTTATGCTTCAATTGTAGTTACTATTTCAAGATTAATTGCAGAAGCGTTAGGTAACCTTATTCCAACAGGAAATATAATGCTTAATATATGTAATACTTTTTTAGGAAGTCAGTATATTTGGATAACTACTATATCAATAATTGTTTCTATGGCTTTTGAAAAACAAATTGAAGGTATTTCAGGATACAATGAAATAGGTACATATTTAATTTATTTATTCTTCTTTGTAATAGGTGTTCCAGCATCTATACCAATGATTATAACAAATGCACCTTTATTATTTGTTTTTACATTAATAATTGCTTTAACAAATATGATTTTCTGTTTTGTGTTTGGTAAGCTTTTAAAATTCAACTTAGAAGATATAGTATTAGCATCTAATGCTAATATAGGAGGTCCAACAACAGCAGTAGCTATGGCTATTTCTAAAGGATGGACAAAACTTATTGGACCAATTATGCTTATTGGAACTTTAGGGTATGTAATAGGAACTTATTTTGGGATAATTGTAGGTGGCTTATTAGGAGCATAGTAATGAATAAAGCATTCATATACACATGGTTAGATATTTAAAGATGTGTAATATGGGTGCTTATTATTTTTGGCTTTATAATGAAATATAGATAGAAGATTTTTATAGGGAGGAATTAAAAAGTGAAAGAAAATAAATTAATTATGAAGCTATTAAAATAGATTGGAAATGGTAATAAGCTGCCTATACATGAAAAGTGGAGGTGGTTTTTTATGTTTAAGATAAAAGTAAAGCTTTAGAATGTATATTTAAAGACAAAGTATTGATAAAAAAATATCAAGAAATAATAGAAAATGTGATAAAAAACAGAATAAGTGCTAAAAAAATACTAAAAGTGTGATAAAAATCACGGTAATAAGTGGTAATGTAAGTTATTATATTAACAAGAGATAGTTATAAAAATAACAAATGATGATGGAGGAAATTTAATGTTTAAGGAAGAGTTTAACAAAGTTGCAGGTGCAGCTAGTGCAAAAAATCAATTATTAAAAAATAATAAGCTAGGATATTTTATTTCATCTATGTTAGCAGGAATCTATGTAGGTATGGCCATAATGCTTATTTTTACAATTGGAGGATTACTTACAGCAGCAGGATCAGCAGCCACTAAGATCATAATGGGTATTTCTTTTGGAGGAGCTTTAAGCTTAGTTGTTTTTGCTGGCTCTGAATTATTTACTGGTAATAATTTTATCATGACAGTTGGATCATTAAATAAAGCTGTATCATGGATAGATACTATAAAAGTGTGGGTAGCAGCTTTTATTGGTAATTTAGCAGGATCAATACTTGCAGGATATATGTTCTATTTAACAGGGCTTGCTAAAGGATCAGTTGGAGAATTTATTGCAAATACGGCAGCTACCAAGATGAGTTTGCCAGCTAGTGAATTATTCTTTAGAGGGGTATTTTGTAATATACTAGTTTGTTTAGCAGTATGGTGTACTTTTAGATGTAAAGATGATATATCAAAATTAGTAATGATATTCTGGTGCCTATTTATCTTTATAACATGTGGTTTTGAACATAGTGTTGCTAATATGACATTACTTACTATAGCACTTTTAGCTCCAGGAACAGCAGCAGTAAGCATATCTGGATATATTTATAATATAGGAATGGTTACTTTAGGTAATATGGTTGGAGGAATACTATTTGTAGCAATTCCATATTACTTAATATCAAAAAAATCACAATAAGATAATTAATAAGAGCTCTAATTTAGTTTGCTAAATTAGAGTTTTTTTTATTAAAATGTATAAGAAAATAATATGATAATATAGATATGTTATTGTATATTATAGATAGAAGAAAGGTTGGAATTGAAATGATAAAACCAATTATGAAAGATGTATTATTTTTAGCACAGAAATCAGAAGAAGCCACTAAGGATGATCTATATATTGTTGATGATTTGATAGATACATTAAGAGCTAATTTAGATGATTGTGTAGGTATGGCTGCAAATATGATAGGTGTTAAGAAACGTATTATAGTATTTTCAGTAGGAGAGATGATAGTTCCAATGATTAATCCTATAATAACAGATAAAAAAAATTCTTATGAAACGGAAGAATGTTGTTTGTCACTAACTGGATTTAGAAAGACTAATAGATATGAAAGTATAGAAGTTGAGTACTTTGATAAAGAGTTTAAAAAACAAAAAGGAAAATTTACAGGATTTGTAGCTCAGATTATCCAGCATGAAATTGATCATTGTAATGGAATAATAATTTAATAAATAATTATTTAATAGTAATGAAGCACTTTTAATGCTTCATTTTTTCTTCAATAAAAAAATAAAAAACAGTGTTATGATGAAAAATAGAATAAAGCTGAGAAAAATGGAAAAAAATGATTGACGAAACTTAGTGTAAATGATAACATAAAAATGTTAAAGAAAGGTTGTGTGTTAATGTGAAGCTATATATTAAAAAAATATTTTGTTTTTTATTAGGATGTTTTATTATTCAAATAGGATGTGCTGCTTTTATAAATGCAAATACAGGGGGAGATTCTTGTGTAGTATTTATTCAAGGAATAAGTAAGGCATTAAATATTACTGTTGGTTCTGCAAATTACATATTTATGTTTTGTGCTTTAGTACTATTATTAATTTTTGCAAGGAATAAAATAAGTTTAGGAACTTTTTTAACTACACTTGCTGCAGGAATGTTTTTAGATATAGCCAATGAAGCTATACAAAAGTTATCTATTGAATCAATGCCTTTTGTGGTACGTATACTTGTAGTTGCTATAAGTTGTGTAGTTATTTCTATTGGTTTTTCAATTCAAAAAACTGCTAATTTAGGAGTGGCGCCACATGATGAAATTCCATTTGTAATTTCAGAATCATTTAAAATTCAATATAGATGGATTAGAATTTGTTTAGATTTAACATATGTAGTTGCTGGATACTTATTAGGTGGAGTTTTTGGTTTAGGAACAATTGTAGCAACATTACTTTTAGGACCTACAATTCAATTTTTCTTACCTATAGTTGAAAGACCAGTAAAGAAGTTTTTAGGTACTAGTACAGCAATAGTTTAGTTATATAAAATATTAAAGCATTAATAAAGAGAATGCTTTTTTTTGGACAAGACTTTAATGATTTAATATACATATAAAAAGAGTTAGGAATTTTCCTAACTCTTTTTATTTAGTAAGGACTTAATCCTTATTAGCAGCTGTGTTGCTAGCACAATTATAGGCACAAGAAAGCATGTTCACAGGTGATTCATATGGCTTTAACCATTCTTTTTTTACAGCTAATGCTGTAAGAGCTGTATGACCTTCTACCATTTGACCTATAGCAGCAGAGTAAATAGCTCTAAGTTCAGGAGTAGTACTTGTTAAAGCAGAAGTAAGATAAAGCATTGCTCCATCTTTTGCTGCTGTCATCATACTTTCAGATATTACCTTATCATCAATATTTACATTGTCTTTAATCAAATCTCCAATTACTTTTAGCATTTTACTATTCCTCCTTATTAGTTAAAATGTTATTTTCATTAATGAATTGAATTAATCCATTTATTCTTCCTTCTGCAGCTAGAATGCTTGATTCTGACTGTCTCTTTAAATCTTCATCTGTAATTACAGTGTTTAAAGCTCTTTGCATTTTAAGGCCGTCACTTTCAGCTTTTAATATAGCTGTTAAAGATAAAATTTCAACTTGTGAAAGTTGCTTCATATTGATATCACTCCTAATAAAATTTTTAAAAATTAAAAAACATATATCTTAGGATGTGTCATAAGCTTTAAATTATCCTAGGAATTTTATGTAATAAAAATAAAATAAAATTATATTGACTTATTCCGACAAAAAAGTATATAATATCTTCAAGAAAACTAGTCCTTTAAATTTAGTCCAGAGAGACTAATAAGGTCGAAAGAATACGGCAGATAAAATAATTAGATAGAATTAAAGAATAGCGTGATATATGCAAAATATGAAAGTATTTTACGTGCTTAATATGAATATCTAATTATATGTGTAAACGACCTTTCTATATTTTTAGAAGGGTCGTTTTTTGCACATAAGTACTGGTTTTCCTAAATATACAATTTAGGAGGATTAAAAATGGAAGAAAAATTAATAATGGAAGAAAGAATAGATGATCATGATTATGCTTTAGAACATGTTCATCAGAAAGATAAAAAGGGATTCTTTTCAATGTTTGTAGTAATGCTTGGTTTTACATTCTTCTCAGCAAGTATGCTGACAGGAGGAAACTTAGGGACAGGCTTACCTTTAAAAGATTTCTTTATAGCAGTAGTTATAGGTAATTTAATATTGGCATGTTACACAGGAGCACTGGCATATATAGGGGCAGATACAGGACTTTCAATGCATTTGCTTGCTAGATATTCTTTTGGAGAAAAGGGATCATATGTAGCATCATTTATAACTAGTATAACTCAAATAGGTTGGTTTGGAGTAGGTATAGCAATGTTTGCAATACCAGTGGCAAATAGATTTAATATAAATTTATATCTTTTAGTAGCAATTACAGGTATATTAATGACGGCAACAGCTTACTTTGGAATGAAGTCACTAACAATATTAAGTGCTATAGCTGTTCCAGCAATAGCAGTATTAGGTAGTACATCAGTAGCAATGGCAACAAGTTCAGTAGGTGGAGTTCAAGGATTAATGAACATAGAACCAACTACTAAAATGGCATTAGTAACGGCGGTAACTTTATGTGTAGGTTCATTTATAAGTGGAGGAACAGCAACACCAGACTTTGCTAGATTCTCAAAAAATAAAAAAGTTGCAGTATCAACTACAGTTGTAGCATTCTTTATAGGAAATTCATTGATGTTCTTATTTGGAGCTGTAGGAGCAATGGTTACAGGAAATTCTGATATAGCAGATGTAATGTTCTCTCAAGGATTAGTAATACCTGCAATATTGGTTTTAGGATTAAATATATGGACAACTAATGATAATGCTTTATATACATCAGCATTAGGACTTTCAAATATAACAAAGCTTCCTAAAAAGAAATTAGTAATAGCATGTGGATTAATTGGAACAGTAGGCTCAATATGGCTAAATAATAATTTTACAGCATTCTTAACTTTTCTAAATTCAATGCTTCCTCCAGTAGGTGGAATAATAATAGCAGATTACTTCTTTGTAAAGAAAAGAAAATATGATACTATGGATAATACAAAATTTAAAAATATAAATTGGATTGCAATAGTAGCATTTTTAGTAGGATTTATAGTGGCTAATGTTGTGTCGGTAGGAGTTATAGCATTAAATGCAATAGTAACAACAATTTTAGTTTATGTAATAGGAACAAAAATAACTAACAGATAAGGTGATAATATTATGTTAATTAAGAAAGTAAGACTTTTAGATAGAGATGGATTATTTGATATAAGAATAACAGATGGAAAATTTGAAGCAATAGCTGAAGAAATTCAAGCTAAGGAAGGTGAAGAAATTATAGAAGGAAATGGAGCATTAGCTTCAGCTCCTTTTATAGAACCACATATTCATTTAGATACTACATTAACAGCTGGAGAGCCAGAGTGGAATAAAAGTGGTACGCTTTTTGAAGGAATTGAAAGATGGTCTCAAAGAAAAGAGTTTTTAACAAAAGAAGATGTTAAAAATAGAGCTAAAAAAGCTATTGAATGGCAAGTTGCAAATGGAATTCAATTTATTAGAACTCATGTGGATGTTACTGATGAGAGTTTAGTTGCATTAAAAGCAATGGTAGAAGTAAGAGAAGAAGTTAAGGATTATGTTACTTTACAAATAGTTGCTTTCCCACAAGAAGGAATTCTTTCATATCCTAATGGGTTAGAATTAGTTGAAGAGGCTATAAAATTAGGAGCAGATGTTATTGGAGCTATACCACACTTTGAGTTTACAAGAGAATATGGGGTAGAATCTATAAATAAGATTTTTGAATTAGCTAAAAAGTATGATGTATTAGTGGATGTTCATTGTGATGAAATAGATGATGAGCAATCAAGATTTTTAGAAGTTGTAGCAACAAGAGCTTTAGAAAGTGGTTTAAAGAATAAAGTAACAGCAAGCCATACTACTGCTATGGGTTCATATAACAATGCATATACATATAAACTTTTTAGATTATTAAAGATGTCAGGAATAAACTTTGTGTCTAATCCTTTAGTAAATACACATTTACAAGGAAGATTTGATACATATCCAAAGAGAAGAGGAATAACAAGAGTTAAAGAATTAAATGAAGCAGGAATTAATGTATGCTTTGGTCATGATGATATATTTGATCCATGGTATCCAATGGGAACAGGAAATATGTTAGAAGTAGTTCATTTTGGCTTACATGTATGTCAAATGATGGGATATGATGATATAAATGAGTCATTAAAATTTATCTCAACTAATAGTGCAAGAACATTAAATATAGAAGACAAGTATGGAATTGAAATAGGCAAGCCAGGAAATTTAATATTACTCAACGCTGAAAGCGGATATGATGCCGTTAGAAGAAGAGCAGAAGTATTATATTCTATAAGAGAAGGAAGAGTAATTGCTAAAACTATACCAAGCAAGTCTTATATAAATGTGAATGAAGAAAAAGAAGTGACATTTAAAAGATAGTGGAGAATGTTTTTAAAAAGAGTTAGTGCTCATAGCTAGCTCTTTTTTGCTAGAGGAAAATTACCAGATGGCTGATGGAAGAGCAAGGTAAGTAATAGAATTAAATTTTTTATAGTATAATATAAAAAACTTATATGGAGCAAAAATATGATAAGTAGAGAAGAATATGTCATGCAGTCACTGGAACTACATCTTTTTTGGGGAAGGATAATGAAAGAGCACTTATTGTTTTTAGAAGCTGGATTTGCAGGAAAGAATACCAGGTTAATTAAGGAAGCAGAAAATTATAAAGTTAGTTTTGAAAAGTTTTTATTAGAAGTAGTAAAGCTTGCCAATGGTATTGTTAGGGAGAGTATAATAGATTCAGGAGAGATTTTCACAGAATATACTTTAGAAGCTGAAAAGAAAACAAAGTATTATACAGGCTTAGAGATTAATTGCAAGATAACTTTAATGGAAAGTCATCTTCAATGTAAAAATAAGAAAATAGCTGATGTGAAGACTTCAGATTGTGTAAAGAATTTAAATTGCAGGGCTATAAAGATGCTAGACAAGTTAATATGCTTTAAAGAGAAGGTTTTAGAAGAAGTGATTAGCTGTAAGCTATTTACTTCTAATTACCCTATGATGCTTGAACATATAATAGAAGAGGCTAAAAAGTACCAGCAGAATATAAAAGATCTTGAAAATAATATTGATATAGAGCAATATAAAATTAAAAAAGTAGAGAGATTTTGGAATGAAATCTTCATGGAGCATGCCATGTTTATTAGAGGGATGCTTGATCCAAGTGAAGAAAAGCTCATAAATTCTGCTGATAAGTTTGCTAAGAAATTTAAAGAGTTAATGAAAAAAACATCTGATATTAATGAAGCTACCAGTACCACTATTGTAAGTGATACATTGATTGAGACAGCCAAATTAATTGATTTTAAGAAGGCAGCCACCAAGGGCATATTAGGATGTGAGATAAAGTCAATAATCCTACCACTTCTTTCAGACCATGTGCTAAGGGAAGCAAATCATTATTTAAGGATTTTAGAAGCTTATGAAGAATAAAGCTTTAAATAATGTAGCAGAAGAGCAGGTTTTTTACCTGCTCTTATTGATTTTAAATTATATATAAACCTAAATCTTATAATCATATAATAATCACAAGTATAAAAAATAGATTTCCTTTTTATTATATGATAACATAATAAATATATTTATATTATTTGAAAATTTATTAAGAGAATATATGGTTAATATAAAAATGAAGATAATTGGAGGTACATAGTGATTAAAAGAGAGTGTAAGCAATGTGGAGAAGAATTTACACTGACAGATTCAGAAATGAAATTTTATAATGAGAAAGGTCTTAATCTGCCAAAGAGATGTAGTGAATGTAGAAATAAAAATAAAAATATAAATAATAATGAGAAAGATAATATAAAAGAGCCTAATATTAAAAAGGTTAGTACAAATAATAAAAGTAAAACATTTAGAAATATAATTATAGTGGCATTACTACTGCTTTTATCATTTATAGGTAAGGTATTTAATATAGATTTAGATGCCTTAAATATAGGCAGTATTTTACAAAGTCAGCAAACAGGTACTGTTTTAGAATTCCGTAATGATAATTTATGGGAAGAACACTTTATTAAGCATGGTAGTGAATTTGGTTATTCCACAAAAGAAGAATATTTACAGGGGGCCAATGAAGTAGTTGCTTCAGCTTATTCTAAACATAAGAAAGAAGCTGAAGATGGAGATGATATATATTATGATACAGAAAATAATGAAATTGTATTTGTATCAGAAGATGGATATATAAGAACATACTTTAAGCCAACTGATGGAATTAATTATTATAATAGGCAATAGAATAAAGAGGTAGCAATTAGCTATCTCTTTATTTAATTGCAGTAAAGTTAACTAAATGATAAAATTATCAATGGAAATAAAATGTAAATGGAGGGTTAAAATGGAAAATAATAGTGTTGATATAATGTGGAAAAAATATTTAAAGTCTATTGGTGAAAATGAAGAGGATACAAACTTATCATATACGTCGTGGTATTTTGGAGGAGATAAGCAAATAGCCGATGAGTTGGCTGAACTTACTATAAAAGGTGATAAAAGAGCTACAACATCACTACATTACTTATATGAAATAGAAAAAGAAGAAGTACCTAAAGTAGGAGAATTATCAATAATAACTGACTTTGATGGAAATGCTAAATGTATAATTAAAACAACAGATGTAAAGGTGCTTCCTTTTTCTAAAGTAGATGAAAAGTTTGCATATACAGAAGGAGAAGGAGATAAGTCATTAGAATATTGGAGAAGAGTGCATATTAAAGCTTTTAATGATGAACTGAAGGAGTTATCTATTGATATGGAGTTTTCTGAAGATATGTTAGTGGTATGTGAAATTTTTCAAGTTATATATAAATAAAAATGAAGGTGATTTTTATTGATTAAAGATAGCATTACAAGCAAGAGAGGAAGAGTTTTTTATTGGATAGAGAGAAATACAAGTGATAAGTGCATTGTTTTTATCCATGGGTTAACAGCTGATCATACATTATTTGATAAGCAAATTGATTTTTGGAGCAGAGGTTATACAGTAATAACTTTCGATATGCCATTACATGGTGAATCACGTCCATATAATGATTTTACTTTTTATAATGTTGCTGATGATTTAAAGAGTATTTTGATGAAGGAAAAAATTACTCATATTGTAATAGCAGGACAATCAGCAGGTGGATATGTAGCACAAGCTTTTACTCAAAAATATGCTAAATATGTAGATGCTTTTATTGGTATAGATACTACACCTTTTGGAAAGTCATATTATAAATGGTTTGAAATATTTTTTACAAGACATTTTACAGCTATGGCAAGATTATATCCATTTAATTATTATTGTAAGACTGTTGCAAGTGCATCAACTTATACAGAGGAATCTTACGAATCCCTTTATAAGTCTGTAGCAAAGTTAGGCAAAAAAGGTATGCTACAATGTGGAGAAGCTATATTCAAGGATTTTCCTAATTATGATGAAGTAAAATTCAATTGCCCTGTATTATTGGTGGTGGGAGAACATGATATGATCGGTTATGTAAAAAAATATAATGAGTTATGGCATAGTATGAGAGGATATCCTCTTACTATAATTCCTAATGCATCACATAATTCAAACTATGATAATTATGAGGAGTTTAATAAAATAGTAGATAATTTTTTAGAAAATATTTAAAAAAGATAAATAAGGTTAAGGGGAAATTTAAGATGAGGGTAAATCTTGTAAAAGATAATATATTAAAGGCATTAATAGTTTTTGCTATGCCAATTTTGATTTCTAATATATTTCAGCAGCTATATAATACCATGGATACAATGATTATAGGAAATATATTAGGAGATAAATCCCTTGCTGCTATAGGTGCATGTGCAGCAGTTTATGAATTGCTTATAGGCTTTGCTCTAGGTATAGGAAATGGACTTAGCATAGTAATTGCTAGAGCTTATGGAGCAGGGGATAAAAAGCTTTTAAAAAGATCAGTAGCAGCTTCATTGGTTATTGGACTAGTTGTAACTATGATAATAATGATTTTTAGTAAGATATTTTTATACCCGTTGCTTAAGGTATTGCATACACCAGCTAATATAATTGAAGAATCATATTCATATATATCAACTATAACTATCTTTGTTGGTGTTATGTTTGCTTATAATCTTTTAGCAGGATTGCTTAGAGCTATAGGAAATAGTTTGATGCCATTAGTATTTTTAATTATTTCATCAGTTATAAATGTGATTTTAGATTTGGTTTTTATAGGTAAATTTAATATGGGTATAAAAGGGGCAGCAGTTGCAACGGTTATTGCCCAGGGAATATCAGCAGTGCTTTGTTTAATTTATATAGTAAAGAAATGCAAGATACTTATTCCAGATAAAAATTGTTTCAAGCTAGATAGAGGCTTGTATGGAGAACTTGTAGGACAAGGGTTATCTATGGGATTTATGATGTCTATTGTATCAGCTGGAACTATAATATTACAAAGCGCAATTAATAGTTTAGGTTATCTTATTATTGCAGGACATATAGCTGCAAGAAAGCTTAATAGTTTTTGTATGATGCCTGGAGCTACTGTAGGTATGGCACTGGCCACTTTTGTTTCTCAAAATAAAGGAGCAAAAGAATATAAGCGTGTAAGGCAAGGCGTAAAGGTAGCCAACATACTAGTTATAAGTTGGGGCATAGTTATTTCTATTATTTTATTTTTTACTGCACCATTACTGGTTAAGGGCCTTTCAGGTTCTAATGAGGAAATAATTATTAATAATGGAGCATTATATTTAATAATAAATGCACCATTTTATACAGTACTAGGGATATTGCTTAATTTACGAAATTCTCTTCAAGGGCTAGGAGAAAAGCTTATTCCGCTTATATCAAGTGTAATTGAATGTTTAGGAAAATATATATTTGTTGCATTATTGATACCTAAGTTGAATTACATGGGAGTGATTATTTGCGAACCAATCATATGGTGTTGCATGACAGTACAGTTGGCATATTCTTTTTACAAAAATCCATTGATTAAGCAGATAAAATATCAAGCAGGAGGATTAAAAAAGAGCAAGGTAAGAGAAATTTAGGTATATTTGGGGGAATATATGGAAGATAAGATATTGGCAAAAGTGAAAAAACAGTTGGCCAAAGATTATAATTGTAGTGTGAAAGATTTCGAAAATAAAGATAATATCATAACAGAGGCAAAAGTTATTAGAGGTAATAGAATTTATATAGAAGATAACAAGATTTTGAAAATTTTAATCTTTAATGGTAAGGCAATTATTAGTACCAATAGCTATTTAAAAGAATGGTGTCATAAGGATATTGCTAAGGTGCCTGGGGAGTGGATGTTTTTAACATCAGTATTAAGAAGGATTGATAAAAGGTTAGGTGAATTTGGCTATGAAATAGATAATATTCATCACTGTTATTTGCCTCATTATGAGGAAAGTTATAGCTATAAAGATGACAAGAGTTTAAGATGGTATGAGGGGGAAGAAATAGAGCAGTTTAGAAATGATAAGAGATTTGATGAAGCTTTTGCTTTTGATAGAAGATATCCTGATGTTTTAGGGGTGGCAGCTTTAAATGAAGAAGGAGATATTATTGGTATGGCAGGTGCCAGTGAAGATTGTGAGGAAATGTGGCAGATTGGTATAAATGTATTGCCAGAAGCAGAGGGTCAAGGAATTGGTAAAAAATTAGTGTCTGTTTTGAAAAATGAGATATTAAGAAGAGGAAAAGTTCCCTTTTATAGCACTGTGGAATCACATATAATTTCACAAAAGACTGCACTTACCAGTGGGTTTTATCCAGTTTTTGCCGAAGTGATGCTGAGAAAAAAGTAAGGTAAAGATAGATAAGTTTTAAGATTAAGAGATAGTTATTTTAATTATGATTTAACTATCTCTTTTATATTTTATGGAGAAAAGGTAATTTAAGCTTTTAATCAATAAAGGTTTCTTGTATAATTCTTGGTAATAAAGGGAGGCGATGAAGATGGAAAAATTAACTTTTATGGGCACTGGATCGGCTATGGTAACTAAGTGCTATAATACATGTTTTACAATAAGTAACAATGATGAGTATTTTCTTGTGGACGCAGGTGGAGGAAATACTATTCTTACTAATTTAGAAAAAAGTAATATTAGTATAAATAGTATTCATAATATGTTTATTTCTCATAATCATAATGATCATATCCTAGGTGCTATATGGGTTATTAGAGCTATTGCTAATAATATGTTAAAGGGAATATATGAAGAGAGTTTTAATATTTATTGTCATGAAAAATCAATAGAAGCTTTAAGGAATATATCTTCATATGTTTTACAAAAGAAGTTTTTAAATTTATTTGATGAAAGAATAATATTTCACGCCATAGAGGATGGCACAGAAGTAGAAATACTAGGAAGAAAGACGAGATTTTTCAATATACATAGTACAAAGGAATTACAACATGGCTTTACTACCATATTAAATAATAAGAAAACTCTTACTTTTTTAGGGGACGAGCCATATAGAGAAGTATTAAAGGAGTATTGTGAAAATGTAAATTATCTTTTACATGAGGCCTTTTGTCTCTATGAAGAAAGAGACATATTTAAACCGTATGAAAAACATCATGCTACAGCTAAGGATGCGTGCATTAATGCTAAAAATTTAAATGTGGATAATGTTATACTATATCATTCAGAGGATAAAAATATATTACAAAGAAAATCACTTTATATAGCAGAAGGAAAGGCAGTTTTTCATGGTAATATATTTATGACAGATGATTTAGATGAGATAAAACTATAAATATAATAAATAGCTAATTATACTTAGTATAGTTTGTTAAAGTTCAAGGCTAATATGCCTTGACCAATATAGTAAGTAAATAAATTTAATAGCATTAGTATTGAGGATGAATAAGGGGAAAATAGGATAAATAGCAGTATAAAATCTGATAATGAAAACATAAGTGTGCTTATTATCAATGAATAAATAGCAGATTTATTATGGATTTCCAATGTAATAAGTGAAAATGATTTGCTTAACATCAATGTTAGAACCATTGAATAAATCAGTACTAAGAAATAGTAGCCATTAAAAGAGAAATATTTATTAATAGAAATAAATAAAGTAAATGGAATATAAATTATAAAGAATAATAAAATATCTTTATGGTTAAAAGGAACTTTTCTACAAAAACCATTAATGAACAAAAGATGGCAAATAAAAAAACATATAATACCTAATAGAAAAAACACTGGTATATATGACATAGTAATAAGAATATCACCAAAAAGGCAGAAAATAAGTCCACAGAATATGCTTTTAAAGAATATACTGTCTTTGGGATGTCTTTTATAGCTAAAGAAAGCCATTAAAACAAAGCAGATACTGGCACAAGTTTTGAAAAAAATAACCATATAAATGGAAGCAAATATAAAGCTGTATATTGTGAAAAAAAGAAAACATATCATAATTATAAATAAAACATAAGGAATCATTATATCACCTGTAAAATTTTGATATCCTTATTATTGCCATATTTTAAAAGTGTAAAACATATAAACTAGCTATCTACAGATAGCTAGTTTATATGCTTTATTTACAATTAGGGTTTTTAGAAGAAAGATTTTCTTGTACATGCATTAGTGTTTCACCAAATCTTTGATAATGAACAACTTCTCTTTCTCTTAAGAAACCAAGAATTTTTTTAATTTCATAATCATCTGTTAGGTTTAAAAGCCATTCATATGTTGCTCGAGCTTTTTGTTCAGCGGCTAAATTTTCATGTAAATCAGCTATTACATCACCTTTAGATTGAAAAAATGTAGCAGTCCAAGGGTTTCCTGTAGCATCTGTAGGATATACACCTTTACCGTGATCTGCATAATGGCCAGCAAGACCTGCTTTTTTTATTTCATCTATTGTAGCATTTTCCATTATCTGATATACCATTGTAGAAATTATCTCTACATGAGCCATTTCTTCTGTACCGATGTCATTTAACATACCTTTAGATTTATTGGTAGGCATAGAAAATCTTTGGCTTAAATATCTTAGAGCTGCTGAGAGTTCGCCATCAGGACCACCAAATTGAGTTATAAGGAGTTTTGCCATATTTAAATCAGAACATTTTAAATTAACAGGAAATTGAAGAGTTTTTACATAGCACCACATATATTATTCACCATCCTTACATTTTTCCCATGGCCAAGGGGTATCTATCCAAGCTTCTGGATTTTGGAGATAAGCTAGTCCAAAATTCGTTAGAGGACCACATTGTTGTTCATATTCATAGATTGCCTTTTTTAACTTTGAAGACATTATTTCATAATCTTCAGCTGATTTTTCGCAACATGGGAAACTATCAGTATAAAGGTTTAAATCAACACAGTAAAATAACATTTTTCTAATGTCGTTTAATAAATCTTCTTTGCTCATCACTTGACCTCCTTAACATATTTTACATCACAATAAGGACTATAAAGGTCTTTGAATATAGTTCCAGCATAAAAAGCATAATTTAAATTAAATAGATGTTCATAAGGCTGTAAAGTGATATAAGGTTTTGCGTATATATCTGGTGCAAATACTTTATAAGATTCATAACAATTTACTTTTGGATTACAGGCTGTGTTACAAGAAACATCACAAGGATCATTTATACAATCATTGCAGTTTATACATTCATTTTTTCTATAAAAGTACATTAAATATCCCTTCATTAATTAATGTTATATAAGATAATATTATGCAATAAAAAAGAAAAAAGTGTCAAAAAATTAAAGAGCAGATAAATAGTTGTTGATATAATAAGAGAGTTTTTTATTAGGAGGAAATAATAATGGAAGAAAAAAAGATTACAGAAAGTAATTATTTTAGTCTTGTCAATAAGACTGTACTAATTTTTATAGCAATTATTACAGCGTTTTTAATTACTGGTATTGGATTAGAAGTAAAAGCAGGAATTAGAAGCTTAAGTTTCTTAATAATAATGTTTGGAATAAGTGTAATAGGATTTTCTATAGCATTAAGTATTTATTATAAAGATCAGAATTCTAAGACTGTTGGGTGGGTTTTAAGTATAACGTCAGAAATTATTTATTTTATAACTCTTTTATCATCAGAAGTAAAGACCACATTTATCTTTGCTTTTCCACTGGCAGTGTTACTGACTCTATATAGAAATAGGAAACTTATAGCATTTCAATCAATTACCATGCTTTTAATAATATTAATATATGTGTTGAAACAAAGTAGAATAGAACTTTCTAGTGATTTAATGGTTATGCTTGGTGGAAGCTTGTTGTTTATTCCATGTGTAATTTATGCAAGTAAATTTTTAAGAATGCTTACAAATCAAGTTATAGCTACTGTATATGAAGTTGAAGAACATTTGTATAAAAATTAGTTTAAATAATGGTTTATTATAGAAATAAGTATAATAAAGTATTAAAATAGTAATATATTTTTTAGAGGGAGATGACATACGGTGTATAAAGATAGAATTGAAGAATATTTCAATATCCATAAGGATGAAATGATTAATGATATATTTAAGCTTATAAGAATAAAAAGTGATAAAGGTGAAGCTAAAGAAGGAATGCCTTTTGGTGAGGGACCTGCCAAGGCTTTGGAAGAAGCATTAAGTATTGCAGCTTCTATGGGATTTACCACTAAAAATTACGAAAATTACGTAGGAACAGTAGATTTTAATGAAAAAGAAAAGGCACTAGATATTTTGGCTCATTTAGATGTAGTACCAGTAAGTGATGAATGGACAGTAACAAAACCATTTGAACCTATAATAAAAGATGGAAAGCTTTATGGTAGAGGAGCTTCTGATGATAAGGGACCAGCGGTAACAGCTTTATATGCCATGAAGGCAGTAAAAGATTTAAATATTCCATTAAATAAGAATGTGAGGATTATTCTTGGAACTGATGAAGAGTGTGGAAGTTCAGATATAAAGTACTATTATAATAGAGAAGAAGAAGCACCTATGACTTTTTCGCCAGATGCAGATTTTCCTCTTATAAATGTTGAAAAGGGAAGTTTTAAGCCAGAATTTAGAGCAGAATTTGAAGAAGATAAAAAGCTTCCAAGGATAGTTTCTGTAAATTCAGGGGTAAAGGTGAATGTTATTCCAGACAGAGCTTCTGCAGTGATAGAAGGTATAAGTTACAATGAGCTTTTAGGCTATTGTGAAAGAAAATTTTTACCTTTAGGTATAACATATAAAATTACAGAAGAAGATAATAAATGTGTAATTAATATAAGAGGTACAGGAGCACATGCAGCTTATCCTGAAAGTGGTAATAATGCACTTACTGCTATGCTTGAATTATTATGTGAAATGCCTTTTGCAGAAAGTGAAGGATTTAAAAGGTTATGTGCTGTAAATAAATTATTCCCACATGGAGACTATAAAGGAAAAGCTATAGGAGTGAATATCAGTGATGAAGTATCAGGAGAACTTACTTTATCATTTACTATCTTTGAATATAATATGACTTCCTTAAAAGGAACTTTTGATTGTAGAGCACCACTTTGTGCTACTAACGAAAATTTAAGAGATGTTGTGGCAAAGAATTTAAAGGATAATGGTATCATTTTAGAACCATGTGAAGTTTTACCAGGACATCATGTTGATGAAAATTCAGAATTTGTTCAAACACTTTTAAGTTGTTATGAAAAATATAGCGGTCAAAAGGGAGAGTGTCTTGCCATTGGAGGAGGCACATATGTCCATAACTTAAAAAATGGTGTGGCATTTGGATGTACAATGCCAGGAACTGATAATAATATGCATGGTGATGATGAATTTGCCGTAGTAGATGAATTAATTTTAAGTGCCAAGATATTTACTGAAGCAATAATTCAACTTTGCAGCTAGAATATAGTTAAGGAGAGATTGATTATGAAAGCATATGAAAGATTGTTAAAATACGTTAAGGTTTATACTATGTCTGATCCAAAATCTGAAACTGTGCCATCAACAATGAGACAATTTGATTTAGCACATATGTTGGTGGAAGAAATGAAAGAATTAGGATTAAAAGACGTAAGAGTTGATGATAAGTGCTATGTATATGGATATATTCCAGCAACTGAAGGATATGAAGATAGAAAAGCAATAGGGCTTATAGCACACCTTGATACTGCACCAGCGGCTCCAGGAGAAAATGTAAATCCACAAATAGTAGAAAATTACAATGGCCAAGATATTACTTTATTAAATGGCACTGTTATATCAGTTAACAAATTTCCACATTTAAAGGAATTAAAAGGAAGAACACTTATAACAACAGATGGAAATACTCTTTTAGGAGCTGATGATAAGGCTGGTATAGCAGAAATACTTACAGCTTGTGAAAGAATAATTAATGAAAATATACCTCATGGAAAGATATGTGTAGGCTTTACGCCAGATGAGGAAATTGGTAGAGGGGCTGCTCATTTTGATGTAAAGAACTTTGGAGCAGATTTTGCTTATACAATAGATGGAGGTATAGAAGGTGAGATTTCTTATGAAAACTTTAATGCCTCTGCAGCGGAAATAGAAATCCATGGTGTATCTGTGCATCCTGGAAGTGCAAAAAATACCATGATTAATGCAGTAAACGTAGGTATAGAGTTAAATGGAATGCTTCCATCATGTGAAAAACCTGAACATACTGAAGGTTATGAAGGATTCTATTATTTGGAGAGTTTTAATGGTAATACTGATTATGCTAAAATGAGCTATATTTTAAGAGATCATGATAATAGCAAGCTAGAAGCCAAAAAAGCAACATTATTATTAGCTGAAAAGTTAATCAATGAAAAATATGGAGAAGGTACAGTAAAAATTACTATATCAGATCAATATAAGAATATGGCAGAACATGTTAAGCCATGTATGCATTTAATAGATAATGCTATAGCTGCCATGAAGGCTTTAAATGTAACGCCAATAATTGAGCCAATAAGAGGTGGTACTGATGGAGCTACATTAAGCTATATGGGATTACCTTGTCCTAACTTAGGTACAGGTGGATTTGCTTATCATGGTGAGTATGAACATATAACTGTTGAAGGCATGGATATATGTACAGATATAATAGTAGAAATCTTAAAAAATTATGCTAAATAGTTATGAATTAAGCCAAATTTAAATGGCTGCAGTAGAGGAAATATTGCAGCCATTTTCAGGAGGCTTTTTTTATAAGAAATCTAAAGATAAAGCAGGTGGGAGAATGAAGGTGGATTTTGCAAAATTAAAAGGAAAAGTCATTACCAAAGATGATTTTGCTTATGAAGAAGAAAGGCAAGGCTGGAATAGAGGAGTAGAAAAATATCCGCTAGCAATAGTTTTTTGTAAAAATGAGGATGAAATAATAGAGGCTATGGCCTTTGCAGCAAGAGAAAAATTACCTTTTAGGATAAGAAGCGGAAGACATCATTATGAGGGATTTTCCAATGGTAATGATATCTTAGTAATAGATATAAGCTTAATGAATAAAATATACATAAATGAAGAAGAAAGAACAGTTACCATAGAAGGTGGAGTAAGAAATAGAGAACTTTATGAAGCTGTTTGTGGTGCCGGCTATCCATTTCCAGGAGGAGGATGTCCAACAGTCGGGGTAGTTGGTTTTACCTTAGGTGGAGGTTGGGGATATTCTAGTAGGCTTTTAGGATTAGGGATTGATAGCCTTTTACAAGTGGAGCTCATTAATTATAAAGGAGAAAAAATATTAGCTGATAAAAAGGTTAATAGTGATTTGTTCTGGGCACTTAGAGGATGTGGTGGAGGAAATTTTGGTATTGTTACTGCTATGAAATTTAAACTTCCTCATAAAATTAATAAGGCTACCTTGATAAATATAGATTATCCTAATTTAACTATTGATGAAAAGGTTCTAATATTTAAGCTTTGGCAAAAGGAATTTAAGAGCTTAGATATAAGGCTTAATTTAAAAACTGCCATATATAATTCCATGCATAAAGGTACTGGGATAAAAATTACAGGGCTGTTTTATGGTAATGAAAAAGAGACTATGGAAGCTTTAAAACCATTTAAAGATATAGGAATAAATAGTGATTTTAATCTGGAATATACTACTGTTCTTGAAGCCAATAGAAAAATTCAAGATAGTCATCCAGAGTATGAAAAATATAAGTCATCTGGAAGATTTGTATATGATGATTATAGTGAAGAGGAAATAATTAAGATGGTGGATGTTATTTCAGATATACCTAAGTCAGCTGAATATGCAGCAGTGTCTTTTTATGGGCTAGGAGGAGTAATAAAAGAAATACCTAAAGAGAATACTAGTTTTTACTATAGAGATGCTGAAGCAATAATGGGCTTCCAAGTGTTGTGGGAAGAGCAAAAGTATGCTCCAGAAAATAAAAAATGGATGTTGGAAAAGTTTAGGCTATTAAAGACAATGACTAAAGGTTCATTTATTAATTTCCCTTTAAAGGAATTAGATAGTTATGAAGATGAATATTATGGTCCGTTTAAAGAAAAATTAAGAAAAATCAAAGAGAAATATGATCCATATAACTTTTTTGATTTTGAACAGTCCATAAGGTTATAAGAAGAAAAGGGGATAAAAGTTCTTAATGAATTTTATCCCTGGTTTTTATGAAAAAATTATTTGACAATGCATTCTTTATGACCACATGTGTCACATTTGTAATAATTTTTACCATATTGCTTATTATCATATGCATAATTGAAATCCTTCATTGTATCGCCACAAATTGGACAAATCAATAAAGCATTAGAGCTTTTTTTTTCAGTTTTCATCTTTAATTACCTCTTTTTATTTTTTATGTATAATATTTTAGTTGAAATGAACAGTAAAATAAATAAAAAAATTAGGTAATAAATGATATTTATAAAAATATAGATAGTTTTTACAAAAAGTAATACAATATTTTTAAAAGCAAAAAAGAAAGGGGTCAAAAATATGATTTTTGAAACAAATATAAGTGATTACTATAAAGTTGTACAGTCTAGTGATGAATGTTGCTATAAATACATATTAGGCAAGTTACAGGAAGCCAAAGAAATTTACATAATGGCTTTTGGCAAGAGTCAGAGAAATATTCAGCTTATGGATTCATTAAAGTCTTTAAAGGGGAAAATAACAGTAATATCTGATATTGATACTATAAAAGGTGAAAATATAAAAAGAATCAATAAAATAGATAGTAGTTTTAATTTAGATAAAAATAGTAAGATAATAATGACAGAAAAGGCTGCATTTATAGGAGCTGAAGAAGGAAGTTTTAGTACTGGTTTCTTAACTATAGATAGTGATGTAGTAGATGAATTAAGAGATAATTTATTTACAGAAAAAGAGGATGTATATAAAGGTTATGAGTTTACTAAGATAGAAATAATATTTATGAATTATTACTCAAAGATTAATAGAATAATCGAAGATATAATAAGTGGTGCGTTTAAAGAAGATGAAAAAGGAAATGGATTTTATAATAGCAATGATGCACATATAAAAAGCGATGATATAAAGTGGATTCATAAGACTATTGATGAATTTAATATTACTCTTGCAAACATAAAAGAAGTAGAACTAAAGAAAGCTTTAGAAGATACTTTTGATAAGGAAAATATAAGTGCTTTAAAAGAGATATGTATATCTGATGGGAATATGATGAAGCTTGCAAATTTATCATTAGATGATATGGAAAAAAGAAGAGAATTTTCTATAAAAGCAGAAAAGGAAATAACTGAGTTATATGATAAATTATCTATATTTAATGAGGAATTATATGGAGTAGTTGAACAAATGATAGATATAAAGACAAGACAGTAATTAAAATTAAAAATTAAAAATTCCATATATGCAATAACATAAGAGAATTTCAAAGAATGGTAAATATACCATAAAGGTTATATTTGCTAAAACCAGGTTTCTTTCTTATGTTATTGCATATTTAAATAAATAATCTCATTCAGTTTTCACTATGTTTAATTACTTTTTCCAATGATGAAGGAAGTCAATGAGTTCTTTTACCGTTGGATTTTTTTTAGTTTTAGCATAATAAGCATAGGAGGCAGATGCTAAAACTAAACAGAGGTGTACAGGAAGTTTTAGTAACACTCCTAAGCAAAAGCCAGCATAAAAATTATCATTTGAGTCAGTGGGATATACGGCTTTGTTTATATAAGGACAATAAGAGTGATAATATTCTTTGTTATATACAGCAAGACATTCTTTTTCATCATGGATGGTAATATAGTCAAGGTCAAGAAGTGTTGAAATACTTAATGCCAGTTCTTTAAGGTGGAAATAATGAGAAGTATTTAGTTTTAAAATATTAGCTAGTTCATAAGCAACTTTTTTTTCTAATCCTAGGATGATTTTATATTTTGTTGAAAATTCTTTTAATAATTTAATGGCTTCAGTAAGATTATTTTTAGAGCAATTATTTATTTCACCTAAATTGAAAAAAGCAATTCTTTCCTTAGAACTGATATATGGTATAATTTCATGAATAATACCTTGGAAGATATTATTCATTTCAGGAATCATAGACCAGTTTGTTAATCCAATTATAGAGGAAGACTCAAAAAGTAAAATTAACTTGTTTATATCAATCTTTTCTTTAAGTAATTTCCAATTTATTTTTCGTAATGATTCATTCTTAGTGATATATAGCTTTTCATTTGAAAAGTTAATAATTTCTTGCACAGCAGGTTCACCTAAGGAAAAAATCTCACAATGATTTGATAATTCTTTAAAAGCTGGATGAATATTAGGAAGACCTAAAGGTCCAATATAAGTTAAATCAAATCCATAACTGGTAAGTGAAGAACTCATAGCAGGTCCATTACCACCTGGATTAAATTTTATAGGTACAAGTTCCAAGGAAACACCTGAAAGTGCAGATTGCACTGCTAAAATATTAAATTCTTTTAAGCTATGAATTTTAGTATAATCATTTAAATTATTACCACTTTTTACTGCATTTAAATGCTCAATTATAAACCCATCAAAGCCTATTAAGGCCTTAAAATTAAATTTACTGTTTTTTTCAAGAATATATATTAAACTTTTAATTGAAGCAGATAGTTTTCTATCCATTAATGTTCTCCCTAAACAAATATTTTTACATAATAAATATATTAATAATAATTCTGATTATGAGTGTATAATAAATATACTATATTTATTATTGTATTAGCACTGATAAAATAGCTACATTAATATATGCTATAATTAAATAGAATAAATAAATAAAATATTTTTGGGGAGGAAGATAAAGTGAGCAAAATAGCAATAATATCTGATATTCATGGAAATATGCCAGCTCTAGAAGCTGTATTTGATGATATAAGGAAAAATGATATAGATAAGATAATATGCTTAGGGGATTTAGTTGGTAAAGGTCCAAGTTGTAAAAGAGTTATAGATTTTTGTAGATATAAATGTGATGTTGTAGTGGCAGGAAACTGGGATAAATTTCTTTCTCATAAGATGGAGGAAAGAAATAGATGGTATTTAGATAGAATAGGTGAGGAGAGATTACAATACTTAAGGGAATTACCAGAATCTGTAGGGTTTTATTTAAGTGGAAGATTCATTAGGTTATTTCATGCACATAGTGAAGATGTATATTTAAGAATGTATCCTAATCTTGAAATTGAGGAAAAGCTAAAGATGTTTAATATTCCTAAAATTAGCAGGCTAGATAATGAAGAAAGAAAATCGGATATTTTTGGATATGGAGATATTCATGGAGCATTTATTGACTATCTTGAAGATGGAAAGATATTGTTTAATGTAGGTAGTGTAGGATGTCCTTATGATAATATACCAATGGCTTCTTATGTAATACTTGAGGGGCAATATGGAATGAAGGAACAGTCATCTTTTGGAATAAATTTCAGAAGAGTAAAATATGATAATGAGAAGGTAATAGCAGAAGCAAGAGAAAAGCAGATACCAGATTTAAATATTTTTATAAAGGAAATTAGAAGCGGAAAATTTTTAAGATTGTAATTATATTTATGATTTATATTATTTAACTTTGGTAATAATAATTAGTAAAATAATAATCTTACAAAAGGAGTTAAATTTATGAAATCAGAGGTAATTGAATATATAAAAAATAATACTTATATAGAGGAATTATTTTTAGATTTTATTGATGAATTTAAAGAACAGTATAATCTTTTGAAAAATAAAGAGAAAAAGGAATTATTAAAAATAAAAGATGAAATTTTCAGAAATTGGCTGTTTTCTTCTATGATAAATGAAACATATATAACTCCAAATTACTTAATTAATAATATAGTTCAGCAAAGGTTTCCAGGAGATTATGTAATCATTCCTGTATTTCGTTATGATGTAAAAAATAATAAATTAAATCTTTATGTAGAATTTCAATATTGTAGTTTAGAAGAACATCCCATTATTAATGATATAGATATGTTAATGAATGTAGCTAATCCTTCAATAATCTTTCAAAATCAATGTGAAAATATTTTAACTATTAATGATAACATAGTTAAAAAGTTTACCATTCAAAGTTTGTATTACGTAAACTATTTAGTTCAATTATGTCAGGAACTAAAAATTATTAAAGAAATAACAGCAATAAATTGTAAATGTTTTCAAAAGGATCAGAGTTATACAGACTTTAAGGCACTGTCTAATAAGGCCAAATTAAATAAGATTTTCTATGCCACCATTAATATAAGCATGAAAAATATAAATAATATTAACAATGTTCAAAAGAAAGCAACAAGAAAGCAGATAATTGAATTTTTAAATAATGATATAAAAGAAGATGACTTTAATAGGTTTATAGATGAATTAATACCTTTTGCCAATAACTTTATTGAAAATATAGACCAATTTACAAAAGATAAGAATATTTTAGAAACTATAAAGTTTGCTAAGATACTTATGGGCGATAATGTAGGTGCTTTTGTAATGGGAACAGAAATAAGGGTGTATTTTGATATTTATTTCACTACAGTTTTTTCATACTATTTAGGTATACTATCACCAACGTATTTAGGCACATTTTTAATTGAAGAAATAATATACGGTCTTAAGGGAAGTGATGGTTTTTTTGAAAAAGCTGCCAATGTTTTTAATGATGAATTAGGTCATAACTTAACCAAGTTAGGTTCAAAATTAGTAGAGGTATATGGAGAAAAAATAAAAGACAATAAAGAAGAAAACTTTGATATAAATAATGTAGAAAAGTTTGTGAAACAAGCAAAGAATGAAAAAAAAGAGGTCCTTGAAAGATATAATAAATGCAGGGAATTATATGGAGATGATGAAAATATCATTCATAAATTTATGAACATAATTAATGATAAGGAAGATGAACTATATTATTTTGCAGAAGAACATATTAATAAATTTGCCAGTTATCTCATAGAAAAAAAGGGGCTTAAGGAAAAGACAGCTTTTTTATATTGCAGAAACATAGAATTATTTATATGTGATTTTTTATGTTATGAAAGTGAAGAAGAACTTAAAAAGATTGATAATATGATGGTTGATAGGTATTTAGGAGAATGGTTTATTTCTACTTGTGCCACCAGTGTTAGTAGTATAAAAGCTCAAATTTATGCTCTTAGTCATTACTTTAATTTCTTATATGATGAAGGTCTTATAAGCAATCTACAAAAAAATAGAATAAAGGAAACCATGAAGAATAAAGATAAATATATTCTTAAATATATGGAATACTTAGGGTGAAATAGAAATATCCATCTAAAAATAGATGGATATATTTTTTTTGTTAATTTTAAATTAAAGTGTAAATATTTGAAAAACAAATATGATAATAAGTATATAAAGGAAATTAAAGTAATTTGGAGGAGTTTATGAAAGAAAAGAAAAATCATAACACAAATAGACATAGTATAGGAAATGTTATATTAGGAATAAATATTTTGTTAGTTATTAGTATTTCAATTTTTATGACAGGTACAGCATTAATTAATTCAATATCAAACTTGAAAAATATAGCATATAGTAATACAGAAGAAAGGGCAGCTGATAGTGCACAAGCTTTAGCAAATGAAATAGGAGTAAGAATTGAACAATTAGAGTATATTTCTAAATTAGATAGTATACAGTCTATGGATTGGAACAAACAGTATCCAACTTTATTAGAAGAAGCAGAAGCATGGGGATTTATGCATATTTTTATAATGGATACTAAAGGGATTGGTTATTATGCAGAAACAAATACCATAAAGGACCAATCAAAAGAAGCGTTTTTTACTGATATAAGTGGAGATAAATATTATGTAACAGAGCCATTTGTTGATGCAAAGGAAAAGAAATCTATAACAACTATAACGGCACTTATAAAAAAGATGGTGTAGTAATTGGGAATATATGTGGTGTAATAGATTTAAGTAAAATAAATGAATTTATTCAAAATGTAAAAATTGGAGAAAGTGGATATGCCTTTTTATTAAGAAAAAATGGTGAATTTGTAGCACATAATGATATGTCACTTGTATACAATCAGGTTAATATAGTGGAACCAGATGATGAATATAGTAATCTTAAGGGATTTTCAACATTAATTGAAAGTGTGGAAAATGGAGAAAGCGGTACCAAGGAAATTAATTTAGATGGACAAAAGATAATTACTGCATATAATCCAGTAGAAAATACACCGTGGTCAATAGTTTTAGTGGCTAATGAAGATGAATTGCTAGCTGGTGTAGACAAAATGGTTTTACTACAGATAATTATTACAATAGTTATAATTATTTTTGCAGTAATAATTTCTTATGTTGTGAAAAGATCTTTAAGTATAAAAATTGAAAAGATACGTAAGCAAACATCAGAGTTATCAAAATATAATTTAGCTTATAAAGATGAGACAGAATATAAAGATGAATTTGGTGAAGTAATTAATTCAATAAATGAATCAGTAGATGTTTTAAATGACACAATAAATGAGGTTAAACAAAATAGTAATAAGTTATTTGAAACAAATGCATCAATAGATAATATGTTTGATGAAATTGAGAAGGAAATTAATAAATCAGCTATTTCAGTAGAACATATATCTGCTAGTATGGAAGAATCAGCAGCAGCACTGCAAGAACTTAATACCATGACTGTAAGTGTTAAAGAAAATACAGAAAATTCAGTAAATAAGGCACAACAAGGCTTAGAACTAGCAAATTCCATTGAAAATGAATCAGTACAGATTCACAAACAAACAATTAAGTCAAAAGAAATAATAGAAAATATCTATGAAGAATGCAATTTAAAGCTAAAGGAAGCATTAGAAAAAGTGAAAATTGTGGAAAATATTGAAATGTTATCACATTCTATCTTAGATATTACAGAGCAAACTAACCTTTTAGCTTTAAATGCAGCTATTGAAGCAGCAAGAGCTGGTGAGCAAGGAAAAGGATTTGCAGTTGTTGCTGGAGAGGTTAAAAAGTTGGCAGAAGAGTCATCAAGAAGTGTAACTGAAATTCAGGAAAGTCTAAAGGAAGTAATTAGTGCTGTTGAACAGTTATCTTTATCATCAAAGGAAATACTTCAAGTAATGGACAATGAAGTTATGGATAACTTTAGAGAAATGATAAGCATAGCTGAAAACTATAAGGCAGCAGGAGCTTCAGTTAAGGATATGGTAGATGGATTTAATGAGATATCAGAGGTAAATGCAACAGCTATAAATGAAATATCAGGTACAGTATCATTATTATCTGACACTATGTCTGAAGTAGCAAATTCATCTTACACAATTGCTGAGAATATGTCAGAAGTAAATGAAAGAAGCGGAAATATTGCTAATCTTGTAAAAGAAGCAAATGATGTAGCAGCAAATTTAGAAGAAATGGTTTGTAAATTTAAAACACGATAAAAAAGCTCTATTAAGAGCTTTTTTATTTTTAAAAGCATTAATAAAAATTAATTTTGCTTTTATAAGTATATTTATATATTATATAAATATATTAGAATAAACTAAGAGGAATGAAAAAGCTAATGATTGATAGAGTAGATTCTAGAAAATTTAATTATGATGAAGGCAGAAAAACATTAGAAAATGAAGTTGTGGTTTTTACCGGAAGAGGTTTTACAGTAAGATGGGAGTTAGCTCAATTTGCAAGAAACTGCAGAGCAAAGGTTGAAAGTACTGTTACTAGTAGAACAACTCTATTAATTGTTGGTGAAAAGCCAGGTGGAAAGCTTATAAAAGCAAAAAAAATGGGTTGTAAAATAATAAGCTGTGATGATTTTTATAATATATTAATGGGAAAAGATAAAGAAAATGATATTAAAGAAATGGAATTAAGCTTAGATATCTTAAATATATAGGAGGAGCTTATGAATATTGAGAGAGATGGTCATGTTCACAGTCCTTATTGCCCTCATGGTAGTAATGATAGTTTTGAAAAGTATATAACTGAGGCAATTACAAAGGGAATTAAAGAAATAACCTTTACTGAACATTTAATGTTTCCTAAGGAAATTGTAGGTGAAGAGTTTTATAAGACCTGTGCGCCAGATGAAAAAGCTTTAGAGTGTTACTTTAAGGAAATAGATGATATAAAAGTGAATTATAAGGATAAAATTAAGGTTAATACTGGGCTTGAAGTAGATTATATTGAAGGTTATGAAGAAGAACTTAGAGAGAGCTTAAATAAATATGGAAGAAGACTTGATGATGGGATTTTATCAGTACATTTTTTAAAGGTTGAAGATAAGTTTTATGCTGTTGATGGATTAGAATCATTTGAAGATTTACTAAAAAGTGTAGGAACTCTATCAAAGGTTTATGATTTATATTTTGATACTTTAATAAAAGCAATAAAGAGTGATTTAGGAGAATTTAAACCTAGAAGAATAGGACATCCTACATTAGTAAGAATTTTTAATAAAAAGTATCCTTACAATTATGAAAATAATAAAAAAATTGATGAAGTTTTACAAGCTATAAAAGAAGCAAATTATGAAATTGATGTTAATACTGCTGGGCTTCGAAAACCTTATTGCGGGGAAATATACCCCAGTGGATACTTCTTTAATAAGGCAAAAGAACTAGAAATAGATATGGTTTTTGGTTCTGATTCTCATAAGGCAGAAGATATTGCAGCAAATTTTAATAAAGATTTATAAATAATTATAGAGTTGCTTTTATGAAATAAATTAAGTACAATAATTTAAGTTAGTGAATTAAATGATTTTTAATATAAAGAATTAAACATAAGTTAAAATATGAGGTGATAGTATGAGCGGTATAGCAGGACAAGGATGCCCAAGAATAATACCAGAAGAAGAAAAGAAGACTCTTGAAGAAATTGAAAGAAGTCTTGTAAAGAAATATAGAAAACCTATATGGTCTAAATTTATCAAAGCAATAAAAGAGTATAAGTTAGTAGAAGAAGGAGATAGAATAGCAGTAGCTATCTCTGGAGGAAAAGATTCACTTCTTATGGCAAAATTATTCCAAGAACTTCAAAAGCATGGACAAACAAAATTTGAATTAGAATTCATTGCTATGGATCCAGGATATCATCCTCAAATAAGAGAGTTATTAGAGGAAAACTGCCAGCATTTAAATATTCCTGTACATATATATGAATCAAGAATTTTTGAAATTATCGATGAAAAGGCAAAGGATTATCCGTGCTATTTATGTGCTAGAATGAGAAGAGGATCATTATATAATAAAGCAAGAGAGCTTGGATGTAATAAGTTAGCTCTTGGACATCATTATAATGATGTAATAGAAACTACTATGTTAAATGTTTTATATGCAGGTAATTTTAAAACTATGCTACCAAAACTTCAAGCAGATAATTTTGAAGGAATAGAGCTTATAAGACCACTTTATCTTGTAGAAGAAGAGCATATAAAGAGATTTATCAGATATACAGGTCTTTGGCCATTAAACTGTGCATGTATGGTTGCAGCAGAGAAGATTGGTAATAAGAGACATGAAATTAAGGATATGATAGCTGAATTAAAGAAGAATTTTAAAGATGTAGATAAGTCAATATTTAAATCAGCAACAAATGTAAATATGAATTCAATCTTAGGATGGGAAAAGGATGGAGAGAAATATTCATTCTTAGATCCAGAAAATCCTTTAGAATAAAAATGTCCATAATACCAATACTATTATTGGAGGTGGTATTATGGCTAAGAAAGGTCAAAGAGCAACTTGGGAAAATGATCATTTTAAAGGACCTAGAAAAAGTGATGCTGCTAGAGTACCAGAAGTTAATTCAGTAGGTAAGAACAAATAAAAGAAAGCTAAGCTTTATAGGTATTAATTAGCCTAGCATAATAGTAGGAGCTGCCTTTTGGCAGCTCTTATTAATATATATATATAATTATAAATATTGGGAGGAAAAAATTATGAGTAGTTTATTAGATATGGATCCTAACATATTAGTTAGTATGGTAAATATGAAATTAAGAGATTTTTATTCAAATTTAGATCAGTACTGTGAAGATGTAGATATAAATAAGGATGAATTAATTAATAAGTTATCAAAAGTTGGATATGAATATAATATTGAATTAAATCAGTTTAAATAATTTACTCCATTACCAGAAAAGAGTATAATTATGAAAGAGTATTTAATATTATGGGCGAGGTGAAATAAAAAATGAAATTTAAAAAAAGTTTAAAACTGGCGGTTTTAGTTGCAGCATCAACAGCCTTAGTAAAAATAATATTAGATGATAAAAAAAGGATTTCAAAAGAAGAAGATAATTAAATAAAATACCTAATAAACAAAAAAGGCGAATTTCGTCTTTTTATTTTGTTAAAAATGAGAATAAAGATAAAGGGGGAGCTTATGAAAAAAACTGTTGATTTGGTAAAAGGTGATATATTCAAAACATTATTAACGCTATCAATACCAATCTTAGGAACATCTTTTATCCAAATGGCTTATAGTTTGGTGGATATGATGTGGATTGGAAAGGTTGGTAGTGCAGCAGTTGCAGCAGTAGGTACTGCAAGTTTTTTTACTTGGTTTGGTAATTCTTTAGTTATGATTACTAAAACTGGAGCACAAGTAGGTGTTTCTCAAGCCATAGGAAAAAAGGAGGATAAGAAGAAAGATATATATATACATACAAGTATTTTTATGTGTATCATAATTGCAATAGCTTATACATCATTTTTACTTATTTTTAAGGATGAATTAATTGGATTTTTTAAATTAGGTGATAGGGAAATAATTTCCATGGCAATGAGCTATTTGGTAATAGTATCATTAGGGATGATTTGTGCTTTTCTTAATCCTCAATTTACAGGGATTATAACTGCGTCAGGAAATAGCAAGCTTCCATTCAAAGTAAATACCATAGGCTTGATTATAAATATAGTATTGGATCCAGTGATGATATTTGGTATTGGGCCTTTTAAAGCAATGGGCGTAAAAGGTGCAGCATTTGCAACTGTATTATCACAAATTACGGTAACTTTCATATTTATTTATGTATTTTGGAAAATGGGCTATAGAATAAATAAAAAGAGCTGTAAGTATTTAGATAGAGATAGTGCTAAAGAAATAATTAAATGGGGAACTCCTTCAGCAGCACAAAATTGCTTATTTTCATTCTTTGCAATGCTTATAGGCAGAATAATTGCAGCATGGGGGGCAACACCTATTGCAGTACAGAAAGTAGGTTCGCAAATAGAGTCAATTTCATGGATGACGGCAGAGGGTTTTTCAGCTGCTTTGACAGCTTTTGTGGGACAAAATTATGGAGCAGGTCAATATGAAAGAGTGAAAGAAGGTTATAAAAAAACCTTAATGCTTTCATCAATACTGGGGATTTTTGCTACAGTATTGTTGATATTTGGTGGAGAGTGGTTATTCTCCTTATTTATCAATGAACCGGAAGTAATAAAGCAAGGAGCAGATTATTTAAGAATTTTAGGATATTCACAGGTATTTATGTGTTTAGAAATAACCACCACTGGTGCATTCTTTGGCGTTGGAAAAACTATGATGCCATCGTTAATAAGTACAATTTTTACAGGACTTAGAGTACCAGCAGCTTTAATTCTTGCCAGTACCTTAGCTTTAGGTGTAGATGGAGTATGGTGGAGCATAAGTCTTTCTAGTGTTGTGAAAGGAATACTTTTAGTTATATCATTTTATTTCATGGTGCTAAAGCCATTTAAGAAATTAAACAGTGCATATCGTTCCACTAATGCACTTAATTAAGTCGCCACAATTTAGTTAATGATGAATGATGAATTAAGAATGATGAATTAAGGATGAAACTCAAAGAGTTTCTGATAAATAATATTTTTCTAAACTCCCTTTAAGGGAGTTTATTCATTAATTCATCACTCATCATTCATAATTCATAATTAAACTAACAATTTGGTCTTGTTATTTTATAAATCTCTTCAGTATTAGGAGTTATTTTTTTAAATGTATATCCCTGAGATTTATAGTATTTAATTATGCCAGGGAGAGCTTTAGCAGAATTCATATTTATATTTGAAGTATGCATTAAAACTACCACTGTATCATCAGTAGAGATAGCTCTATTAAGAATTAGGTCAGGAGAAGAGTTAGGGTTAGCTCCATCTAATGTGTCTTGAGTCCAATCGTAAATGGTGAAACCACTTTGATGTATACAATCAACCATGCTTTTAGTTAATCTATATGTGCTATTATTGCTGCCAAAGGGAAATCTCAAAATAGTGTAGTAATCCCCTGTAACTCTAAATAATTCATCTTGGCATTTTTTCATTTCATTAATGAAATCCCCATTACTTCTATATAAAATATTTCTATCATGAGAAAAACTATGTAATCCTAAACTGTGCCCTTCATTTTTCATTCTTAATATAATGTCCTCTTGTCCGCAAATTTGATTACCAATTATGAAAAAAGTTGCAGGAACATTTTCCTTTTGTAAAGTATCTAATACTTCTAAGGTTGCTTTGCCACCAGGACCATCATCAAAGGTAAGGTATACAGTTTTTTTACTTTGTTCTTCAATGGAACCTTCTTCACATCTCACCTTATAAAAAGGAGCAATCAGTATAAGAAACAACAAAAAGAATGATGTTTTTTTAAAAAAATTAAACATAAAAAATCTCCTTTCAAATTATAGGAAGTAAAATTAAATTAAAATAATCATATTTATAGTATTTCCGAATAAAATTAAAATAAATTAGAAAAATATGTGATTTATCATTGCAAAAAATAAACTACCTATGTATAATTAGCTTAAGATTTATCTTTAAAGCGATCCAGAGAGGTCGGAAAGTAGTATATAGTGATATTCTATGTTTTTTTGTGATATCTATAGCTTCTTGCCGATCAGGTAAGGAGCTTTTTTGATAAAGATACCTTTAATAATAGTCCAGAGAGGCTATAAAGGGAGAAATAAAGTTTCTCCTTATTTACTGGCTTTTAGCTAGTTTTGACAAGTAATATTGTTATATTAAATTAAGAGGAGAGTGACCACATATGGCACAATTTACAGAAGGAATAAGTAGAGATTTAAAGAAACAGAAAGTTGCATGTGGACTTTTTAAGGGTGTGTTAGGGTTTCAGCATCTTATTGCAATGTTTGGAGCAACAGTATTAGTACCTTTATTAACAGGACTAGATCCAGCAGTGGCGTTGTTTTCAGCAGGACTTGGAACATTAATATTTCATCTTTGTACCAAAGGAAAGGTTCCTGTATTCTTAGGATCATCTTTTGCATTTATTCCAGTAATTCAAGTAGTGGCGAAGGAATATGGAGATTTAAGATATGCACAAGGTGGAATTGTAGCAGTAGGTTTGATTTATGTAATATTATCTTTTGTAATTAAAAAGATTGGTGTAGATAAAATTAGAAAAGTTTTACCAGCACAAGTGGTAGGACCAATGATAATAGTTATAGGGCTTAATTTAATTCCAGATGCATTAAAAAATGCTGGAGTTAATGGATTATTAAGTGGGCAATCAGGAGCTATAAGAAATGTTTTAATAGCATCTATTACTTTAGGTTTAGCTTTAATAATTAAGCATTATGGTAAAGGAATGTTAAAGCAGGTAGCTATATTAATAGCAGTAGTTATAGGATATGGAATTTCCTATGCTATGGGAATGGTTGAAACAGGAGCGATATCAGAAGCAACATTTTTAGCAGTACCAAATTTTACTCTTCCTAAGTTAGATTTATCAGCTATATTAATAATTGTTCCTGTAGTATTAGCAGTATTTATGGAGCATGTTGGAGATATAACAACTAATGGACAAGTAGTAGGAAAAAACTTTATTGAAGATCCAGGCTTAAATAGAACAATGCTTGGAGATGGATTAGCAACTTTTGCAGCAGGGTTAATTGGAGGTCCAGCCAATACTACTTATGGGGAAAATACTGGGGTTCTTGCAATAACTAAAAATTATGATCCTTCAATATTAAGAATAACAGCAGTATTTGCAATATTATTAAGCTTTATAGGTAAATTTAGAGCTGTAATAGTTACTATGCCAAGTCCAGTTATGGGTGGAATAAGCTTAATGTTATTTTCAATGATAGCCATAGTTGGAGTTAAAACCATTAAAAGAGAAAAAGTTAAGATGAACATTCAAAATATAATAATAATAACAGTGATATTATTTATTGGTTTATCAGGAAATATTTTAAGTAGTCCTATAGGAATTGCAGTAACAAGTAGTGTTAGTATTTCAGGATTAAGTTTAGCAGGAATTGTTGGAGTTATTTTAAATCAAGTTATGAATTTAACATATAGAACAAAGAAATAATATTATTAGTAATGAGGCTGGTTAATATCAAGCCTCATTTTTTTATCTTCAGATTTGAATTAAAATTTTTTATCACAAAATTGAAACTTAAGCATATTATGTCAATATATAGTAAAGGGAGAGATGAAGATGAAAATTAAAATAGATGATGATTATGAAAACATAGAGGATAAAGGAATAGTACATGATAACACCGATGAAAATATAATAACTTATGAAAGTTATGAGGTAGAAACCATAGAAAATAATAAAAAAGAAAATGTAGATATTAGAGGAAAGATAAAAGTTATATCTAGATTAGGCAATAAAGATGGAACATTAATATCATCTAGCAAAATAAATTTGTACATGTTAAATGGAATTTCTCCACGGCTTATTTCATCAAAATTAACCAATGAAAAAGGTCAGGTTACTTTCACTAATTTAAAAAAAGGCAGTTATAGAGTAATAGCTATTGTAGATAGAAAATTTTTTCAAAAACCAATATATATGGAATGGAATGAAGTGACAATAGATGAGGAAAATCAAGAAGAAACAGTTGTTGTAATTAATAGAATAAGGAAATGATAAGAGGGATGATAGGTTTATATTATATCCTATCATCCCAATAAAATATATGATACTATATAAAAAGGAGTGGACTATAGTACAAAAGAAAGGATAAAAATATGAAGATAAGAATTAAATATTTTGAAGAAGCTAAGAAATTAGAAAAGATAAGTAAAGGTAATTGGATTGATGTCTATGCTAACAAAGATGTGTTTGTTCCTGTAAATGAAAGAGCAATGATACCATTAGGTTTTGCTTTAGAATTACCACAAGGGTGGGAAGGGCATTTAGCACCAAGAAGCTCAACTTTTAAAACGTGGGGAATAATTCAGACAAATAGCGTAGGGGTTGTTGATGATACATATATTGGAGATAATGATCAATGGCATATGCCTGTATATTGCCTACAAGGAAAAGAAAATGAAAAAAATGGTACATGGATAAGAAAAGGTGATAAAATAGGGCAATTTAGAATAATGGAAGTAATGCCAGAAATAGAATTTGAAGAAGTGGAGAGTTTTGGAAACTCTGATCGTGGAGGATTTGGAACTACAGGAGCTAAATAGATATTTAAAGGGTTTATGTTAAAGAAATTTTAATATAAACCCTTTAGTTATAACTACAAAGCTTAATTTCATTTGGGTGTAAATATTTACAAAGTCAATTATTGTTTTGTAAGAAAAAGTGTGGTAAAATTAGGAAAAATAAAAAGCTTTTAAGACAGTGTAGAAAAGGGGAGATAGAAACTTATGAAGTATGTTGATTTAACTCAGATAATAGATAATGATACAAAGGTATATTCTGGGGATGAAAGTTTTAGTATTAAACAAGCAGCAGATTTAGAAAGAGACGGATATACAGCTTATAATATAAAGACTGGACTGCATGTTGGAACCCATATAGATATACCTATGCATATGTATAAAAGTAGTAAATATATAAGTGAATATCCACTGGACAGATTTATAGGTAATGGTGTATTAATTAATGTAGTGGGAGAAGACATTATTTGCTTAAAAGAAGAATATTATAAAAAAATTAAGGAAAACGATATAGTCTTATTTTACACTGGATATAGCAGTAAGTTTGGAGAAGATGATTACTTTGAAAATCATCCAGTTATAAGCGAGGAATTGGCAGAATTTTTAGTAATTAAAAAAATAAAAATGTTAGGAATTGATGCTCCTTCTCCAGATAAATATCCATACAATATTCATAAAATATTATTAAAAAATGATATTCCTTTACTAGAAAACATAACAAATTTAAATGATTTAGTATATGTTGAAAAGTTTGAAGTCTTTGCTCAACCATTAAAGATTAATGCAGAAGCAAGCTTAGTTAGAGCCTTTGCTCAGTATAAAGGATATTAATTTTAAAATTAAGAATTAGGGAGTTATTTGGAACTAAATAAAATATTCTAAGGAGATTCTTTATAATCTCCTTTATTAATACATCAAAAAATAGTATAATTATATGGTTTGTGATATTATTAGAAATAAATATTGATGGAGAAGAAATTATAGACAAATGAATCAAAAGATTAAATTAACGAAATATGAAGATAAAAATAGAAAATATATTATGTACATGCTATTTAGTACAGTTATATTTTTAGCATTTGCTATTTCAGGAATACAAATAATAGATATTAATAGTATAAATAGTTTGCCTATACTTAATGATTTGAATTCAATTAACATAATTGTAGGGATAATAGCCATTCCAAGCTGTTTATTATACTATTATATGTATAAAAATAATGAATTCTTTATATTAACATTATCATATATAAGCATTTTAATTGAATATATTTATGTTAATTTTATTATTAATAATAGTGTATTAATAGAGCAATTAATAACATTTACTTTTGTTTTTAGAGTTTTTTTGCTTACAATAGCAATTTTAAATGAAAGTAAATATGCCAATAGAATTGTTACAAATAAGAGAAAGTACATTGTTTTAGCAGCTGTGATAAACATAATTGGCGTATTTATAGAGGTAAAGTTTAATGTCAATGATATATTAATAAGTAATAGTAGAGTATTGTGGAATATTTTTCAATATGGTATATTGATTTATTATTTTATACTACTAGTATTGTTATCAATAAGATGTGTAAGAAAAAATATATTTATATATACAATATTTATTACAACTATTAGTATATTTACAATTAGAAGGTTGTTTTACTTTAATATGTTTTTAAAGTATAGTGATAAAATTTTAGAATATAATAAGACCTTGACATTTATTGCATATTGTATATTGCTAATTGGATTATACATAGAAGTTATAAGAAGAATCGAAGAAAGTATAAGATTAAATAATAAAGTAAGCGATTTTAATGAGCTAAAAATAAAATATAAAGAAATAAAAGAAATAGAAAAAGCCAAAAGTCAATTTTTTGCTAATTTATCTCATGAAATAAAAACACCTATTAATATAATTTATTCTTGTATTCAGTTATTAGAGGTAAATAAAATAAATGGTGAAAAAGCTTTAAGTGATGCTTATAATAAATATGACAATACACTAAAACAAAATTGTTATAGATTATTAAGGTTAGTGAATAATCTTGTGGATATGACTAAGATTGATTCTGGATATATGAAGCTTATATTTATTAATTGCGAAATTGTAAGTTTAGTAGAAGATATTACATTATCAATTATTCCTTATGTGGAATCTAAGAATATAAATATAGTTTTTGATACTTATATAGAAGAATTAGAAATACGATGTGATCCAGAAAGTATGGAAAGGGTAATATTAAACTTATTATCTAATGCTATTAAATTTACTAATAATGATGGAAATATTTCAGTCATAGTTGAAGCTGATGATAAGTATGTTTTTATTAGAGTTAAGGATGATGGTATCGGAATTTCAAAAGATATTAGAGAAGATATATTTAATAGATTTGTTCAAGAAGATAAATCACTTAATAGAAAAAATGAAGGAAGCGGTATAGGATTAGCATTAGTTAAATCCTTAGTAGAGTTGCATGATGGTGAAGTGTATTTAGAAGATGTTTCTGAGGGAAGTGAATTTGTTGTAAAATTACCTAATATTAAAATTAATGAAGAGGTAAATAATCATAATAGAGTAATGGATGTTGAAAGTAAGCCGTTGGTTCAAAAAATAAATATAGAATTTTCTGATATATATGAATTATATTAGTATTATGAAAGAAACTGTATCCCTAAAAAATTAGAGATACAGTTTCTTTTTTTAAAATTTAGTAAAATAAAGTAAATAAAAGAAAAATAAAGCGAACAATATGAAGTTATGATAAATAATGGGAAAATCAAGGAAAATGGAGTTTTGTTCAAATATATGGGAATTAAGTAAAATACAGTAATGGTGTACTATTTAATTAATACAGAGATACGATATCGAGGTGAGAAAATGGATCTGGAACTTACAACAAAAGAACCTATATATATTCAAATAAAAAGACATATTGAAATGAAAATAATATCAGGTATTTTAAAGGGAGGTCAAAGAATGCCATCAGTTAGAGAGTACGCCAATGAATTAAAGGTGAATCCTAATACTATTCAAAGAGTTTATTTTGAACTTGAAAATGATAAGTTAATTAAAACACAAAGAGGTATTGGAAAGTTTGTTACTGAAGATAAAGAAATAATCAATGAGTTGAAAAAAGAAAAATCTAGAGATATATTTAGAGAATTTATAAATAGCACAAAGGTTATTGGTCTTAATAAGGAAGAAGTAATTTCATTGATAAATGAAATGTATCAGGAGGAAGAAGATGAGTAATATATTAGAAATATAAGACTTATTAAAAAAATACTATAAGAAAGAAGTGATAAGTGATTTAAACTTAAATGTGGAAGAAGGTTGCGTGTTGGGAATACTTGGTCCCAATGGTCATGGAAAGACAACCTTATTAAATGTTATTGCAGGATTATTAAAGCCAGAGAGTGGTAGTGTAAAAATAGATGGAAAAGAAGTTGGTGAAAAAACTAAAGAGATTGTTTCATATATGCAGGAAAAGAATATCATACCTAAATGGATGAAGGTGAAAGATATTATAGAGTTTTATAGAGATTTTTATAAAGATTTTGATAATGAGGAAATGGAAAGATTATTAAAGTTTATGAATCTAAATAAAGAAATGAAGACCAACAATTTATCAAAAGGAATGTGTGAAAAGTTAGCTCTAAGTTTGACTTTGAGCAGGAGAAGTAAGCTTTATATATTAGATGAACCAATATCAGGAGTGGACCCTGTAACCAGGGAAAAAATAATTGATTGTATCTTAGATAGGATTGATGGAAATATATCAATGATAATAACAACTCATTATGTTAATGAAGTGGAAAAGATTCTTGATAAAGTGGTATTTTTAAGAGATGGAGTAATAGTGGAACAAGGAAATGTTGATGATCTAAGAGGCAAGTATAATGATTCTTTAGATGGAATATACAGAAGAATATTTACAGAGTAGGTGATAATATGGAAAATATAATAAATATAATAAAGTATAGTATTAAAATTATAAATTACTTTATATAGTTGAAGCCATAATAATAGGTATAGTATTTTTAACTGGAATAGTTAATGAAGGGATTGTTTCTAATTTGATTTCCTCAGCTACTGTTATGGGTATATCAATGATGGTGATAATAATCAATACAGTGGCACAAGTAGTTTTATTTACAAAACAAATAAATAAGGAACAAGGATATTTATTTTTTGCAGCACCTATAAATGGAAAGCAATTTATTGTGGCAAAAATTATTGAAGTTATAGGTGTTTATTTAATGATTTTTATAATAAATATTTTATATTTATTAATTAAATTTGGCTTAAATAATTTATTTGTTCAACATGGATTTACAGCGATATATGGAGCTTTTTCTTATGTTACATGGATTGTAGTACTGTTGTTTTTTATAGCTATAGTAAATAGTTATATAGCATCTACTGGTCTTAGGGTTTTAGCAATCCTTGCTTTAGAAGTTATAGGTATGCCAATATATTCAACAGTAATTTCTTTAATAGTTTATATATTGCCATATATAAATATAGTTACTGAAGGTGGAGAAAGATACAATATTATAGAAATTGCAATGAATTTTGCAGCAATTATATTATTAGGTGTATATTGTGCTAAAAGAATAGATAATAATTTAAATATTAACTAGATTTATGGAGGTATATGGTTTGAAAAAGAGATTTTGTGGTGTATTAAGTATAGTTTTAATGGGATTTCTTTTAACTGGATGCAACGTTGAGTTTGGTTTTAATAGAAAAAGTAATGTTTCTAATAATGCAGAAGGAAATGTAAATGAAAGCATTACTATAGATGGTGTAGATAAAATAAATTTACAAATTGTAGTGGCAGATATTGATATATATACAGTTGAAGGAAATGATGTAATTATAGAAAGAACCTGCCAAGGAAATAACTTTGGGAAATTATCAATTGAAAAGAATGGTAGTACAATTAATGTTATTGAAGATGAAGTTAAATGCGATTTAGGTGCTAAATACAGCAAAAATGAACTTAAAGTAGGAGTTCCTGTAGATTACCATGGAGATATGGTTTTAAAAAATGCTGTTGGTGATTGTGAGATGAAAAAATTAAAGCTTAGCGATGTAGATATAAAGACTGGCGTTGGTGATTTTGATATAGAAAATGGAGAATATAATGTATTAACATTAAAGCAAGGTACAGGTGATGCTGAAATAAATTTAAGTTATTGTGGTGATATGAATATAAAAGGAGGAGTAGGTGATTTAAAATTAAATTTAGAGAGTGTAAATGGAAATTTAATTTTTAAGGGTGGAGTAGGAGATGCAGATATATATATTCCTAATAATTCACCGGTTTCATTTAAAACATCATCAGGACTTGGGAAATGTGATATTGAAGTACAGACATCAGGAGAGAATACATATGTATTTGATTTAAATACTGGTGTTGGAGATATAGAGGTAGTAGGGAAATAGTTAAAAAGCTGATAATTTTATATCAGCTTTTTTTATTGAGAGAAGAAAGAATAATACGTCGAAAAAAAGTAGTGCAATATTGCACAAATGTCGAAATAGTGAATTAAAATCTGTGTAAATATAAAAAAGAATATATTTTCATATTAAAATAAAATAAAATGGCTTTGTTTTAAAATAGTGTTGAAATTAGCATAACATAATAGGATGTCCATTTGGACATCCTATTTGAATCGCAATATATTAAGATTGTGCGTTATCATATATCTTATAAATACACATTTATATTATTAATTTCATTAAATTATCCGTCTGCTCATCATCACCTAATTTAAAAATATGTGTATCAAACTTTTTAAATCCTTGCTTTTCATAAAATTTTATGGCATCTACATTGTGTTCCCATACACCTAACCAAATATAATCTAAATTATTTTCTATTCCAATTTCTATAGTTTTTTGTATCAACTGCTTACCAATATGTTTACCTTGATATTCTTGTAATATATATATTCTTTGAATTTCTAATGTGTTATGGTGCCCTGGTTCTGTTTGTGCTTTATCAAAATTAAGTTTCATATATGCAACTACATTTTCATTGTTTTTAACTATATAAAATCTTGAAGCCTTATTATTAATTTCATTCTCTAACTACTCGTAAGAGAAATTTTCCTTCAAATAATTTTCCATATCTTCTTTTGTATTCTCATGAGAGAATGTATCATAGAATGTTTTTTCACATATATATTTAATTTCTTCTATATCTTTTAAGCTACATTCTTTAATTAATAAATTTTTCATAGGTTCACTCCTCTAGCACTATTTATTTAGTTTTATAATAATTTATAGAAATCTTCTAATGCAATAGTTATTTCGTATTTAAATACAATTGTTCATCAATCATTATATTTATTGTACACTAAAAATAGTAAAATTAAAACAAATTTTACCTTTATACATATATTGGTCTTCTAATCTTAAAATCCTTTATTAAAGATACAGAATGTGTTGAATTAGCATGAATAAAGAACTTTTTAGGTTTATTCCTTTCCATTTCTGTTTTAAATAATTGGGTCCATTTATACCAAAATAGGTAGTTTGTTAGGAACTTGGTTGAAACACTATTAAACTTTCTTATCCATCTTTTTAAGCTACTATGAAAAGCATTGACTCTTTGAATATTATAAATATCCACAGTTTTTCTCCCACCCCTAATTTGATGTAATTCAAAATTATGTTGAGCCGCAAATGGGATATAACTCCTATGTTTATCAGTACATAAAATAGAATTTTCTTCAACAACCTCTGATAAAGCCCTATTTATATCAGTATAGTTAGGTCTGCCATCACATATTAAACCAATATATATATTTCCTAATCTATCTACACCACATAATACACAGGCAAATTCCTTTGATATACCTCTTGTATTTATTTCTTTACCACGCTTTCTTGATTCCCTTGGCATAGTAAAATTAGAACTTTTGCTATGATTCCCTTTATAGATAAGGGCAAAGTATGTCTCATCGAGTTCAATAACACCCTCAAGAGAGCCGTAGCCAATAAATTTTCTAATAGCGTCTATAATTTTATGTCTCCAAAAGAAAGCTGTTGCAATATTAATCTCAACAATTTCGGCACATTGCCTAATAGTGTTACCATTTATCATACATTGAGCATATAGTAGCCATTTATCTAATCCCTTTTTACTACTTGAAACTGGGGATTTAGAAAAATCATTGAAAGTTTTTTTGCACTCTGGATTTTGGCATTTATACCTTTGTTTAACGCCATTCTTACCATGATATTTTCCATACTTAGATATTTTATCATGATTGCAAAAAGGACAGCACTTCCCCTTGTTAAATCTATTTTCAGCGATTTCTTCATCTATAGAGTTAGTTATTCCATTTGACATCAATACAGTCTTTAAAAAATCAAATACCTTCTCTTGCTCATATGTATTTAATTGTGAAACTTGCTGAATAACATTATTAACTCTTGGCATAAAAAACCTCCTAAATAGTAGTTATATTATATATTATAACCATATTTATAGAGGTTAATCAAATTTCAACAGTTTATTAAAACAAAGCCAATAAAAAATGATATATTGATAAATATTAGTAAAATTATTTTAAGTGAAGTATCTAATTGTGATTATGAAGCTAGAATAAATTTGCAGGATTATTTAAAAGCATTGTATTATGAAGAGAATGATTATGTAAGAGCTGTAGAATATATATTTAAAAATATATATTTGGCATATGATATTAAAAATGAAGATTTACAATTAAAATATATTGAAGAAATGAACCAAATCAGTAAAAACGTAAATAATAAAGAGATAGTTTTAAATAATGAAAATTATTTAAAACTATTAATTGAAGATATCGAAAAAGAAGAGCAGCTTAGCAAACAATTTAATCAAAATTCTTTTTTATTTAAAGCTATTGGTATCATACTTTTAATATTTTTAGTAGTATTATGTATTTTGGTGATTTATATTAGAATCATAAAGAAAAGGATTAAATATGATCCATTAACAAAAATATATAATAGGGAATATTTTGATAAAAGATATTATGAGTTGCTTAATAGGAAAAATAAGTTTTCTGTTATAATGATTGATATTGATAACTTTAAAAAGCTCAATGATACATATGGTCATAAATTTGGAGATACAGTTTTAGTAAATTGCTGTAATGTTATGAGTAATCTTCATAGTGGGGAATTTGAACTATTTAGATATGTTGGAGAAGAAATTGTAGTATTGTTAAAAGATAAATCTAAAAAAGAAGTAATAATGATAGCTGAAAGTATTAGAAGAATCATTGAAGATTTGATTTGGGAAGAAGAAGTAAAGGTTACAGCAAGCCTTGGAATAGCTTATTCTGAGGAATGTGGATATAAAACTTTAGAGATAGCAGATAAAAATTTATATAAGGCTAAGAATAGTGGTAAAAATAGAGTGGTATTTAATTAAAAAAGAAGT
>ENA-OOWV01000195-OOWV01000195.1-human-gut-metagenome-genome-assembly--contig:-NODE-195-length-48720-cov-4.433741_pt1 | contig 48720 bp, 55 predicted proteins | sample MGYA00241584_ERZ501337 | MGnify/ENA primary metagenome ERZ501337 (study PRJEB25962, sample SAMEA2042744) | human gut metagenome | biome: human gut; feature: human-associated habitat; material: faeces... | reverse complement strand
TTCTGTTACATATATTATTTTGGCTCGCTGATTTTCTGTTGCCAATTTGTTGCCAGCAGACTTTCCTATATCTGTCCCATTTTAGTGCATTGTTTTATTTTAATGTATGTTAATTTTATATGAACCTTCTTCACTTTTTTCAAACGTCAAATCTTCTCCTGTAACATCATTTTCCGTTAATGCCTGAATTGCTTCTTCCCAATGAAGAATGGTTGTAACATTGTCCTGATTAGATTCTCTATGCAACTCATGTGTTACTTTTAATTTATATTTTCCGTATGATTTACCATTTATTTCAAGTTCAACAGGTATATATGTTTTTTCTCCTTTCTCAGTTTTTTCCCATTTGCACTCTGAAAAAACTTCATTACGAAAGTAAGTAGTTTGATCTATCTTCTGCCCATCTACTTTATATCCAGCCTGAGATAAACGTAAATTACAAGTGGGATTACTTTTCTCACTTGGTTGTTGAGTATCTGATTTTGGTAAATTATGCTTTTCCCAAACTTTTTTCATCTATTACCCCTTCTTTTCTCATATTCTTTATATTATCATATTTAATTACTTTAAACAATAAAAACAGTTTTTCTTCCTACTATCAGTGTTCCCACAGCTTTATAATTTCTTCACTATCTAATTCATGCCATGCCTCTTTCCATAATTGTAAATATGGGATATCTCTTGAAGAAGGCTCCGGATCACATTTTCCAATTTGAACAATTGATGGCAACACTACTGCGTCTCCTATTAATAAACATTCTCCGACTTTTAAAGAAGGCATCTTCTCTGTAATACTTCCCAGTGTATCTGGCAATAATCTTTTTACATAATTTTGATCTGCAGGGTTTGTAAGCCGCAAAGCCAAAAAATTATTACATTGAGAAAATATTGTTTCAGATATCTCTGACGGCCGTTGACTCGCTAACAATAATGAAACTCCATATTTTCTTCCTTCTTTCGCTATCCTTTCTATAGATTCTCTAGAAGCTCTGTATTTTGCTAAATCATTATTTGGTATATATTTATGTGCCTCTTCATATACTAGCAATAATGGTATATCATTATTTACCTTCGTTTCTGAATCATCTATAGCTCGCAGTCTTTTATAATAATATCCAAATTCAAATAAAATTCTTGATATTAATGAAACAGTAATACTCAAAACTTCAAACGGCACACCACTTAAGTCTATTATAGTAATATTTGCCCTATTCGCTGTATATCCTAATAACTGCTTAAGTGTATCTTCAAATGAAATTTTTTTAGCTCTCTCTCCAAGCAAAAATTCAAGTCGTTTATCTCCAATTTTGTTTTCTAATCTACTAACAAAATTAGACAATTTGCCATTTAAAGGACCTGCCTTTTTTCCCCTCGATCCATCAAGCATTTCTTCATTTTTCTCTTTAGCAAATGTTAAAACATCATCTATATCAAAAAAAACCGGCGAGTCGAAATGAAGTTTTTCTTTTACTTCTGTGTCCCCTGAATAATATCTTTTTTTACTTGCAACTACTGCTTCTTTGAATACATTACGTTGGTTATGATCATTGGCTTCTGTATCAATAAAAAGCTCTTGCAATTCATCACTATTCAACAGCCAATATGGCAACACCAAATTAGATATATCAATAAAATTAGCATCCGGGAATGCCGTATGATACTCTGAATGAATATCAAAAACAACTATATGTGAATTATTTAGCCCTTGATACGTCCCGTTTTTCGAATCAATTGCCTTTTGAAGTATCTTCGCTACTGAATGAGATTTTCCCGATCCTGTTGAACCAACAATTGCAATATGTTTGTTAAAAAACTTATCTCCGTCTACCGGTACTGAAATCGATTTATCTGCTGATAATGTTGAAAAACTAAACTTCTTTTCATCTCTCAAAGATTCTTCAAAGATTTTTTGAATTTCTTCCTTTTTAGCAGGCTCAACTTTCTTAGGCGGAATTGCAATCGTATCTCCACCTCTTTCAAATTGACCATTTCTAATTATGCCCAATGGGTTAGCCTCTAATATATATTTTCTATTAGGTTCTCCGATTTGATTAACTCCGACTTCAATATTGAAATTTTCAATAATTGCTATTAATACTGCATTATCATTATCGGCAATCCGAAGATATGAGCCTACCTTAAGTTTTTCTTCTGCTAATTGAAAATTTTCCAAATCATCAACTGATATTTTCACTTTATTTGGTAGAACTGCAATAACTTCTGCATTAAGTTTTTCTTTTTCCTCCATCATTCTCCCCCTTTAAATCATCATACAAACATCTTCTGTTTTAGAAATTTGTATCCCAAAGCAAAGATTATACTCACTTTCATAAAATGGTTCATCCAAATAGAACTGGTAAATTTCTTTAATTCCTGTGACTTTTTCTAAAATCTCATTCAAATTTTCAATATGATTAATAATTTTTACTTTTATTTCATTTTCATAATTTGCTCTACGTATAATAGAAGCAACCGCAAATTCTGCCCCTAAAAAGTCATAGCCATCCCATAAACGTATGTCTTCTCGTTGTAATTTTTTCTTTAATTCAACTAACCGATCTTCCGTAATGCCCTTAAAATAAATATATGGACAAAATGGTTTTACTTCTCTTCTGGATAATTTGCTCCAATTTTTTGATATTTTTGCAATTAGTGAAATAAGCTTTTTATCATCAACCACTTTATCACATTCAATTAGAAAAAAGCGTTCATATGGAGACACATTCTTGGGTGAAAAATACTGTTTTCGTATATCAGCACAGTAATTTTTTATTCCTTTGAATTGCAAATACCATTTATCAAACAACATTTTTTTATTATCAATCTTATCTAAAAATTCTCTTTTACTTACAATTCTATCACATATTTTCTGTTGTACGGCTTTTTCTTTAACCAATCTAAGAGCATTGTTGTAATAATAATATTCTGCCTCAAATCTCTCACATTGAAAAATTTTTTCCAAATTGCTTATTACTTTTTCCTGTTGTTCATAGTAGTCTTCCGCATTAATATCAACATCTACTTTGCTTAGAAATTCTTCTATATCTTCATCAGTTAAATTCAATTCTTCATGAAGAATATGAGGCGTTTCTTTCTCAGTATATGTAAATAAACTTTTTTTCGCAAATTCTACGCTTAATGATCCCGGATATTTGTCTTGCCCTGATTGATATTTACCATATAATTTATATCGTATTTTTCTTTTTTCTGGAGTTCTATTGACATAATCTTTAAGCATAAGCCTAATTGGTTTTGCAATAACCGAATGATTATATTCTGTTTTTGCATAATACTTACACTGTACGGCAACCATTTCTTTTTCTTCAAGAATATCAACGTCTTCTATTCCCTCTATTGTCACAGTATCTGCTTCATTTACTAAACTTATTAATTGAAAAATAAAATAGTCAAACTGATAATAATATCCTTTTATTGTATCTACCGCATCCCTGCTTCTTGCCATATACTTTATCCTCTTTTTAATCTCCTATGCTGCATCTTCTTCCATATTCCCCTTGCCATAGAACAAGTCTTCTCATCAACATGCAAATACTCGTCTAAAATACTATTATCTACAAGATCCAAAGCCTTCTCAATATTCTCTCCATTACGCACAATTTCATCTACCTGATATAATATTTCCTTAACCTTTTCAATTGGAACACAATCCAAAATAGGAACCAATACATTTCCTACTTCTCCCGGCAATATTTCTAATACCCCGCCACCATAACTACGTCCACAGATTTCCGTAAAAGCGAAAGAAATACTATTATAGTACGATAAAACTATTCTCTCTGGCTCAATATCATTATTAAATTTTATTCTATGCATAGTATCTGTAGAAACAGCATCGCAACAATTCAATACGAATTTGGGATATAGATTATTTCTACGAAGGAAAAAAGCATCTGGCACCCATACAGATGGTATTCGATACCATTTCTCTCTAATTTTACATTTATATCCCGTGTTATCACCATTCTTCTCGCCAAGTTCAATATATTTTTTTTGTCCTTGACTATATTTTTCTATTGGGGTATCTGGAAAATCAATCAAATAAGCCGCTTTTCCCTGCTCAACATTTTTCTTCCAGTCCTCATATTTAAAGAAAACACTATGTGCATGAGAACTTCTTCCTATCAATGGTCGAACAACATTAGTTAAATCATATACTTCAACCATTTTTTTATCTACTGAAAAGTACTTATTATTTCCTGTTGTAATCCCCACATTAATAATACCGGTTTCAGACAGTGTTTGAAATCTATCATCATTTTTCAAATCTAAAATCAGTTGATTTTCTTGCTCTGTTGTAAAGTATTTTGTCCACTTTTCATGCACATGGCTAAGTTTCTGAAAACCATTCGCATATATATTAAGATTTTCTAAATCATCAAGGTTATTTAATTCTATGATCCTTATGCCTTTTTCTGAATCGCCTTTTTCTCCAATAAAAACTACCACTTCTTGTTCAATGCCTGGGAAAACCAATTCTTCAAATGTTAATAATGTTATTTGGGATAACTTGTTAGACAAAAACAATCTTAAATCTTCCGCATACGCAACCTGTAAAATTTCCGCTGGAATTACAAACGCGATTTTCCCATTATCATTCAACATATGAACGCAAGCAACTATGAATCCAACCCATGTGTTTATCAGCTTATTGGCTTTCATTCCATGGCTTGTTAATATTTCAGCCATTTCCATTCTCTGCTTTTCTTCAAGATATTGATAACGTATATACGGTGGATTTCCAAGTATCAAGTCATACTTATTTATATCCTTATATTTTTGATAAAACTCAAAAAAATCTCCATTCACAACAGATACATTTGGATTATTTTTTAGCTTCTCAGCCACTTTTTGGGCTTCATTTTTTTCGATTTCTATTGCAGTTACTTTTCTATTTTTAGTCAAAAACTGAGTTTCAACTAATGCATCTACAAACACCCCATCTCCGCAACTGGGTTCTAATATTGATTTAATAGATGCATCCTTCTTAAAAAAATCCACCATTTTTTCTGCCAATTTTAGTGGTGTATAATAAGCACCTCTTAATTTCTGTTCTGTACTATCTTCTTTTAATATCATTCTCTCACCTAAAATTGCAAATTATAAATTTTTGTAATATTATCTTCAATTTGTTTGCTTAAATTTTTCTTTTCAGCTTCTATTACGCTAATAGATGCTTTATCTTTTTTCTGTTCTAATGCAATATTCAACTCATTTATTTTCTTTGTTGAAATAAGCACTGATTCATATAACGCTTTTTGCTTTTCATCATCAAGATCTAATTCGACAAAAGGTATTTTCTTTAATAGATACGTTCCTCTCGCTGTAAATCCCCCTTCAAAATCACTTCCCATAATTTGAAATAACTTTTCTGTATATGGATGATTCAACCATGCTTGTATATACCGTAAATCATACTTTGAACCAGGCAACTTTGCTATTGCACAATACCCCGCTGTACCGCCAGAAGCAATGAGCATATCATTTTCATCATATGCATACATTGGTTCTTTACTTAAAATTCTAACAATTAACTTAGGAGTATCTACAAATGCAGTCAACGCTTGTGTTCTTCCATATTGATACCAAGTATCGGCTGTTGCATTTTTTATGTCACGACCTTTTCCACCATTTAAACATTTTGGAACTAACAAGTCATAGCAGTCCTGTAGATATTGATATGTTCCAGGATACTCTTTTTTCATAATCTCAACGTTGATCAAGCTACCATCTGCATTATATGGAAAAATAATATGCTTATCCGTTTTTAACAATGAATATGTACCCATTCCTTTTTCATCAGCCTTAGTTGGTTTGAAGAAAGGCTTCAAAATACACTTTTCTATATGGTATCTTTTTTCAAACTTATCTACAATTATTTCTTCTCCTGTTTCCGAAACAATTTCATCTTTATCAAACCAATATACCGGTTTAGGTCTTTCTGCACTTGTTTGTATTCCATTAAAAATATTTACTATTTCACCTAATGGTTTCCCATTTTCTTCTACCGTTGCAATCATTTTCATGAATTTAATATCGGTAGTTAATCTCCACGGATTTTCATCTAATAATTCATTCTTTATCCTAATACTTTCCTGTTCTTCCCCAGTCCACAGATCAATTAGCGAAGTAACATTTGTATATTCCATCTGCTTACTGCTTTCTTTGCATAATGTAATGATGCAACTATAAATAGTCTTATCAGGGAAAAGTTGCATATCTCCAAAATCATCTAATTTGGATACATGTTTAGATATTATCCGCCGCAGTTCTTGTCCTGCTCCTATTTTATAAAATTTATTCGGCACGATATAACACATTTGACCATTTTCTTTTAAAATATTAAATGCTTCTTCAAGAAATAAAAAATATTTATCAAATTGTTTATATGCACTTTTATATTTCTTCTTATAAACTGCAAATTCTGCTTCTGTCTCTAAGGTATGAATATCTTCTGTTTTTACATATGGTGGATTCCCAATAATAGCGTCAAATTTTGATCCACTATTAATCATGCTCCATTCAAACGGTTTTATATTGCACAATACCTCTATTGACATATCTTTTCCAGATATATCTTCTCTACAAATCAATGAATTCCCATTTTTTATATTAAAACTTAAATCTGGTAAAATCGGAACGCATTCTTTCACAGATGCTAGTGTTTCATCTTCTATTAACTTTATTAATAAAGAAAATTTGCTAACCTCAACAGCATGAACATCAATATCTACGCCATAAATACATCTCGTCAAAATATCCTTTTTATCAGTTAATGGCAACTTCTTTTTTCCATTACTCAACTCTAATAAATGTTTTGGATTGTGCTGCATATACCATTCTGTACAATAATCAACCAAAAATTGATATGCCTCCTCTAAAAATATTCCCGATCCACAAGCAATATCTGCAATTTGAATGTTTTTTATTTCTTCTGGTGTTTTTTTCTCACAAATTGGAGCTAATGTATTTTTTACCATATATTTTACAATTTCGACAGGTGTCGATACCACTGAACGATATTTATACTCTTTCTTCGCAGCCAATATTATATGGTCATCTCTTTCAACAAGGCTTTCTGTAAGAAAACTCTCATATATTTTCCCTAAAATTCCTGGCTCAATAATGTTAAACATATATGGAGTCTTCGGATAATATAGTGAAAGAATCATATTAAAAATAATATCATTATTCAAGTCAAAAATAATGTTATCACCCGCAAATAGCTTAGAATTATATTTTTTATCAACTTCTTTAAAAACTTTTGTTAATGCCCTCTGCAACTCTACTTTATTCCGTGCAGTTTCTTTTAAGTTTTGATATAAAGGAAGATTTCTATCTTCACAAATTCGTAAAAAGATAATTTGATTTATAAATTCCTGCACTACATCATTCAAAACGTCTATATCTTTGTATGTATTATCTGTACGATACAAGTAATCACCAATTTCAAGTCTCCATTCATTAATTTGCTTTAAGAAGACTTCATCTACTTCTGTTGAATATCGTTCTTCGTTTGGAAATCTATCCTCAACATATTTATCATATTTCCCAGTATAAACACTTTCTTTTGAAATCAACTCATATATTTCTTTATACTTCTTTAAATATTCTAAATAATGATATTTCCGATACAACGATACCGTCGCAGAATCTCCATCTTGTGGCTTATTTGTAACATCATAAATCATCATATCTTCAAAATTTGTTAATATGGACAATTTATGTTTTGCATTCCATCCATAACGTCTTGCCTGAATAGCCGGTTCTTGTTCTTCTTTTATATTTACTGCCGGTTTCTTGGCTTCTACAAAGATTTTTGATACCCCATTTAAAGTTAATGTATAATCTGGTCTATCTCCACTGTTTGAAAATTTTTCCACAACGACTTCTTTATATTGCGGAGATGTTCCTTTTTCATTGTGTACATCCCAACCAAAGCTCTCTAATAATGGACTTATAAATTCATCTCTGCAATCTTGTTCATTAAACTCTCTTGCATTTCTATAAAACTCCATATTTTTTTGATACTGGGCTATTAGTCTTAATAATCTTTCTTTATTATTCATATTTACATTCCCCACTTATCGTTAAAATTACAATGCGCTTTTACCACTTTTTACCCACTCGTCTACTTCGGTTAATTTAAATTTCCATAATCTTCCAATTTTGTGTGCTGGTATATCTGTTTTTTTAATCCAATTTCTGATGGTATCTTTTGTCACACCCAAATATTCTGCGGTTTCCTCTAAACTACACCATTTATCTATTAAATTACTCATCTTATCCTCCAGGCCTATATATCTTGCATAATAAAACTATTCTTAGTTTAACTCATTTTCTCCCAAAAAGCAACCATACGTTCTATGATTTAATAGTATTTAATGGTAATTTAAAGGGAAGAAATCTATTCCTTCCCTGACATCATTCTAATTCATATATACAACATTCATTAGCACAATCTCCTCCGCACAAGCCCGGATATTATTCATTCTCCCAACCCATGTCATCTGATCCTGCATCTTCAGTTCTTCCGTCACGCCTTGCCTTTCTTTCATCTGCTCCACTAATCTGTCCATCATCTGATTACACTCCCCATCAATCTGATGCAGATACTCATTTAACTTCCCGGCAAGTACCAATTCCAGATATAATCCTTTCCGATACTCCTGCAAATATGACTTTCTCAGCATTCCATACTTTCCAATCGGATAGTCTGTCTCTTCCGGGAGATACAGGTCTGGATAATACAGACCGTCCTCTCCTAAAATATAACTGATTCCATTTTCTCCCATAATGTGTTTCTCCATGATTGTCCTCCTATCTTGCTCCTCGATCTTTGTTCTGACTACGGGTATGCTGTTTATTTTTCTGTTCATTCTGTATTTCTTGTTTCTTTTCTGCCAGCTTCGCCCTAATACCATGCGCTACTGGCTCTTTTCCTGTGTCTTTCCTCCATTTTTCTATTGCAATTCGATACTGACTATACTCAGTCTGAGAAGCCTTAAAATCTTTTAAAAATTCCTGTACACTTCTATATCCGATTTTCTGTACAATTCTTAGAAAGTAATCTTTCATATCTCTGATCTGGCTTTTCAGTTCATCAATTTCTTTCTGCAATCCTTTTTTCTTTCTTCCTTTAAACCATCCCGTGACTTCTGACAGTTCTTTCTTCTTTGCAGAAAGCTGTTTTTGTTTCTGTTGAATTACACCGTTTTAATCTTCCAGTTCTTTATTCACTTTAAATAGTTTCGGATACTTTGATGCAAGCCTCGTCATTTTAGGTTGTTCCGGTTCTGCCTTTTCTTCTTTTGTTGTCTTGACTGCTGCTGTGCTATTTTCAGCAACTTGCTCTGGGTGTTCAGTTTCCGTTCGCTCTATCTGTTTTGATACTTCCCTGGGTTTTTTAAACAGCACACTTGCTATCAAAAACTCCAATGCCTCAACAGCTCTGTTCCATTCCCGACGTTTTTGGTTATCCGCTTCTATTTCTTGTGCCTTCGGATTATTTTTTCCGATTTTTTTGTTGGAAGATGGATGGAACAAGCTGACAAACTGAAAAACGGTGAAATCAGCAAGGAAGAATATGATGAATGGAGATATAAGTACCCGGAACTGGATACTTACCAGAAACGTGCCAAGGTACCATCTCAGGAACTGAGTGATTACCTCGTAAAAGAATTGACTAAAAAAGAAAAATAAGAAAAAAGAAAACCTTACCGATATTCAGTTTTTTACTTCTGAAAATCAGTAAGGTTTCTTTATATACGTTATGAAATAAATTTTTTATTCGTCGAATAACCACAAAATGTTGCCATTTTGTTGCCAGATACTAAGCAAATTTGTTTGGAACCCGCATAAATACTGGCTTTGCCAAATTGTGTGTATTACTCAAACTCCAGACCGACAGTACAGGTTATAAGCAAAAATCGTTGATTTTAAGGCATTTTCAAGCATTATAAACTACTGAAAGACAATATAAGAAACAAAAAAAATGCAATTTTAATGCAATAAGGTACACTCAATTTTGTTTAATTCAGTACCAAAAATTCAAAACCTCAATATCTAATTTTAGATAGACGTTCAGAAATGAGCGTCTATTTTATTACCCAAAATTGAAAGGAGAATCAAACATTATGAAAAAGATACTAAAGCGATTGCTTACGGGTGTTCTTACCCTTACAACCGTATTTACCGCATTACCTGTCACACAGGTTCATGCTGCGGATTCCGTCTATACCACTACGGACGGTAAAGCAGGAACAATCGTCAAGGTTGACAATAGCGGTACAGAGATTAAGAGCTTTGAAGAAAGCATAATGACCGCTGACGGTCAGACTGCCTATTGTGTAGATATTAACACTAACTTTGAATCGGGATATAAAAACCGAGTTGACGCTAAAGGCAGAATGAGCGACGACCAAATATCAGACGTGGCGTTGAATCTGGAATACGTCAAACAGTATGCAAAAACACACAGTCTTTCCAGCAAGCAAGTCTATCTGTTGGAACAATGCGTTGTCTGGCGTAGATTGAGCGTTCATTTAGGCTGGGGTTACAACAATGTACGAGCTGCCTATGACGAAGTATCAGAAAAAATCCAGTCAGAAGTCTATGAGAACGCAACGGCTTTCGCAAAAGCGAATAAAGACCGCTACGACTGTGGCGGTTATATTTATGTCGGCGAGGGGCAGGATTTAGGACAGTTTTGGGCAGAGCTGGCTGTCGGTGATGGCAAGATTCAGAAATCGTCCAATAATACAGCAGTTACAAATTCTAATGACTGCTATTCCTTATCTGGGGCGACTTATACTGTCTATTCTGATAAAGGCTGCACGAAGTCTGTTGCCACACTTACGACAGATGACAACGGAAATACGGACACTGTGGAGTTAAGAGCTTCTACATACTATATAAAAGAAACCGAAGCTCCAAAGGGATTCCAGTTAGATAAGAACGTCTACACCCTTACGGTCAAGGCTGGTGAAACCACTACCTTGAAAGTCAGTGATACACCAAAAGTCACTGATACTTTGATTGAGCTTTTCAAGATTGATATGGAAACAGGAAAATCCACCGCACAGGGTAACGCTTCTTTGGATGGTGCAGAGTTCGTCTGGAAGTATTATGACGGATATTACACAAAAGATAATCTTCCAGCAGAAGCAACACGCACATGGATGGCAAAGACAATCGCTGAAAAAGACAGTAATAACGAAGTCCACTACATCACACGTTTAGCTGACGCTTACAAAATATCGGGTGACAGTTTCTACACACAAAACGGTACTGTCTGCCTGCCGCTTGGTACTATCACTGTGGAAGAAAAAGCTGCTCCAAACGGGTACTTGTTAGAGGGTGCATATATGCAGGCTAACGGAAGTTCGGAACAGATAAAAGGTGTCTATGTGGCACAGATTACAGAAGATGGTGAGCTTGCAGTATTAAGCGGCAGCAACCAGTATTCCGTATCAGACAAGGTGATTCGTGGCGGTGTGAAAATCCAGAAGCGTGACCTTGAAACGAAAGATACAAAACCACAAGGCGGTGCAACATTGAAAGATACTGCCTTTGAAATCATTTCCCTAAATGATAATCCTGTCTTGGTAGATGGCAAGCTATACAACAAAAATGAAGTTGTCAAGACAATCCATACAGGCGTTGACGGTATCGCTACGACTGCCACAGACACACTTCCTTACGGTCACTATAAGATTTCGGAATCTAAAAGTCCGACAGGCTACTTGACTACTGGTGCGGCAGACCGTGAGTTTGACATTGTGAATGATGGTGAAATCGTTGACTTAACAGACGAAGCACACTCTGTTTACAATCAGATTATTCGTGGTGATTTGGAGGGTGTGAAAATCGGTGATGGCACTCACAAGCGACTTGCGAATGTTCCGTTCAGGATCACCAGCAAGACGACTGGTGAAAGCCACATCATTGTGACTGACGCAAACGGTCAGTTCTCCACTTCCTCTGAATGGGTATCGCATAAACAGAATACCAACGCTGGTAAATCCAGTGAGGACGGTATCTGGTTCGGTACTTCCACACCAGACGACAGCAAAGGAGCATTGCTTTATGATTCTTACACAATCGAAGAATTACGCTGTGATTCCAACAAAGGAATGACGCTGATTCCTGCCTTTGATGTGGTGATTTCCAGAAATAAGACAGTCATTGATTTAGGTACTTTGACAGACGATTACGAGCCAGAAATCTCTATCCATACTACCGCTGCCGACAAGGTGACAGGTGAAAAGTCAATCGTTGCCGGTAAGAGCGTGACTATCGTTGATACGGTAACTTTGGACGGATTGAAGAAAGGCACAAAATATCAACTCAAAGGCTGGCAGATGGTGAAATCTGAAAATGCACAGCTTCTTGTTGACGGGAAACCAGTGGAAAGTGATTACTCTTTCACTGCAAAGGATTCCAAAATGGAAGTTGAGATTTCCTATACATTCAACGCCAGTGCTTTAGGTGGCAAAGACCTTGTGACGTTTGAAGAATTATACGACCTTTCCAATCCAGACGAGCCTGTCAAGGTGGCTGAACATAAGGACATTGAGGACGACGGGCAGACCGTGAAAATCGAAGAACGAGTGATTACTGTTCATACCACAGCTACCGACAAGGCAACAGGTGAAAAGATGATTGTTGCTGGTAAAGATGTGACTATCCTTGATACGGTCACTTTAGATGGTTTGGAAAAAGGCACAAAATATCAGCTCAAAGGCTGGGAAATGGTGAAGTCTGAAAATGCAGAGCTTCTTGTAAATGGTGAGCGTGTGGAAAACGACCTTGCTTTTACCGCTACTGATACAAAGATGGAAGTTCAGATTGAGTTTACATTTAATACCAGCAAGCTTGCAGGAAAAGAGCTTGTCACTTTTGAGGAATTATACGACGTAACAAATCCAGACGAACCTACAAAAGTGGCTGAACATAAAGACATTGAGGACGACGGGCAGACTGTGACAATCACAGAACGTATCATCACTATGCATACAACCGCTACCGACAAGGCAACAGGGAAAAAGACAATCGAAGCTGGTAAAAATGTGACTATCGTTGATACCGTTACTTTAGATGGTCTTGAAAAAGGTGTGAAATATATCCTTAAAGGCTGGGAAATGGTGAAGTCTGAAAATGCAGAGCTTATCGTGAATGGTAAGCGTGTGGAAAATGACCTTTCTTTTACTGCTACCGATACGAAGATGGAAGTTCAGATTGAATTTACGTTCAACGCCAGTGAGCTTGCAGGTAAGGAGCTTGTCACATTTGAGGAATTATACGACGTGACAAATCCAGACGAGCCTATCAAGGTGGCTGAACATAAAGACATCAAGGATAAGGGGCAGACGGTAACAATCACAGAAAAACCAGAATCCCCTACCACACCAGATGAGCCTAGCACACCAACAAGAACAGGCACATCACCAAAGACGGGTGACAATACACCATTTGTCGCATTATTCGCTATGATGGGGATTTCCGCTGCTGGTCTTATCTTCGCAGGATATAAGAGATTTCGCAGAGTAAAGAAGTCTAAATAATACGGGAGGTCACGGTACATGAAAACGCCCCGTTCACCGCCCTATCATAAGAAAGTCAGTCTGTGGCTGACAGTAAACCTAAATTCTGCTTGATTAACACTTATCTTTCTGAATGGGAATTGTCAAGGGTGCTTTAGCACAAAGCAACGCCCTTGATGATTTACAGGCAGACAGATATTATCCAGACAGCAGAATGACACTATCAATTATTAAAAATATAGAAAGAAAAGAGGTAAATACATTTATGGAATTAAAACACGTTATCCCGAACATGGAAAAAACATTCGGAAATTTGGAGTTTGCAGGTGAGAATAAAGTGGAACAGCGTAGGATCAACGGACATATGACGGTAGTTTCCCGCAGCTTTAACCTTTATTCGGACGTACAGAGGGCAGATGATATTATCGTGGTACTGCCTGCGTCTGCTGGTGAGAAAAATTTTGAATCGGAAGAAAAGGTCAAACTTATCAATCCGAAAATCACCGCAGAGGGTTACAAAATCGGCACAAGAGGATTCACAAACTATATCCTGTCAGCAGACGATATGGTGAAAGCGTAAGGAGGTAGAAAGATTATGAGATTAGCAAACGGAATCATTATTGATAAGGAAAAGACGTTCGGAGTATTGAAATTCTCGGCGTTGCGTCGTGAGGTACATATGCAGAATGAGGACGGTACGGTTTCTGAAGAAATCAAGGAACGCACCTACGACTTGAAATGTAAGGAACAGGGTCGCATGATACAGGTAAGTATTCCTGCCACTGTTCCGTTAAAGGAATTTGACTACAACGCAGAGGTGGAAATCATCAACCCTGTGGCTGATACGGTGGCAACTGCTACGTTTCAAGGGGCAGACGTTGACTGGTATATCAAGGCAGATGATATTGTCTTGAAGAATAAAGTAACTACTTTAAATGGTTCGCAAAGCAAAAATAAGTAATTTTGAGTGTTCTCATATGATGTTACATAAGGTATAATTACTCTATAAATCAAAAGAAAAGAGGTAATTATGTATGATTAACTATAGTATTCTTAAAATAAAGCTTTTAAGTATTATTGAAAGTATTGATGATTATACCTCTGAACCAATCATATCTGTACCTTGCACAACCCTAAAAAATAATTTGGATAATGATACCATGACTATTGATATTTTAGAATACTGCTGTAATACTATTGAGGATTGGTATAAGGATAACTTATCTCATATTTGTAGCAATCAATATGTGATAAGCCCTGAAAACCATAAAAAGAATATGCAAACCATTAAAGAGATTAATGAGGATATTCAAGCTAATCGTGAAGAATATGAAAAATATTTCTCCAATCCTTCAATTAGTCAAGCTAACCCCTCAATCAGCGGTGATAAAATATTTATTGTTCATGGACATGATAATGGCTTAAAAAATGAAGTTGCACGATTTTTAGAAAAATTAAAACTAACGCCTATAATACTTCATGAGCAGGCTAGTGAGGGTGAAACAATTATTGAAAAAATTGAGCGATATTCAAATGTTGGTTTCGGTATAGTATTGTATACTCCGTGTGACAAAGGAGGATTAGCTAACGATGGAGCAGAATTAAAGTATAGAGCACGTCAAAACGTTGTCTTTGAACACGGGTATCTTATAGGAAAGTTAGAAAGAAAAAATGTTTGTGCCCTTGTAAAAAATGATGTTGAAAAACCAAATGACATTTCAGGTGTAGTATATATTTCCTATGATGAAAGTGGTGCTTGGAAGATTGAAATTGCTAAGGAACTGAAAGCGGCTGGTTATAACATTGATTTTAATAAACTATTTTAAGCTTAATGTAATAATGCGTATGCAAGCAGTAAATCTATAAGGTTTACTGCTTTTTTCATGGAAAGGAGGATTTTATATGCCACAATTTAATAAGCGTGGAAATCGTATCAGAGCCAGCGACAAATCGCTGGTTTTTCGTTTCTCTGCTGGTTTGCTGCTCCCGCTGTTCTTTGTGGTGGTCTTGCTGTTGAACCTAAAGACAATCCTAACAACGGACTGGAAATCGGTCAGCTTTCTGAAAGATGGCAGCGTCCATTTGACAGTCACGTCATATATGATAGTGACGGTCATAGTGTCAGCTTTGTTCTGTGCGATTGCTGCCCTTTTATACCAAAGATTCCAGTATGACAGGGTGAAACAGCTCTTTCACCGTCAAAAGCTGGCAAAGATGATACTTGAAAATGGCTGGTATGAATCGGAAACTACACAGGACAGTGGATTTTTTAAGGATTTACCAGCGACCAACAAAAAAGAGAAAATCACCTACTTTCCAAAGTTGTATTACCGTATGGATAACGGACTATTGTATATTCGTACAGAAATCACGCTGGGGAAATATCAAGACCAACTCCTACACTTGGAAAAGAAGCTGGAAACAGGCTTGTACTGTGAGCTGGTATCAAAAGAGCTGCATGATTCTTATGTGGAGTATGTCTTACTCTATGATACGATTGCAAACCGTATCACCATTGACGAGGTACAAGCTGAAAATGGCAGCCTGCGTCTGATGAAGAATGTCTGGTGGGAGTATGACAAGCTCCCTCATATGCTGATTGCTGGCGGCACTGGTGGCGGTAAAACTTACTTTATCCTCACTATCATTCAAGCTTTGCTCCGTTGCAATGCGGTTATGTATGTGTTAGACCCGAAGAACGCTGACCTTGCGGATTTATCCGTCGTTATGCCAGAAGTTTACTACAAAAAGGAAGATATAACTGATTGTATAGACCGATTCTATGACGGTATGATAGCACGAAGTGAAGCTATGAAGCTCATGGAAAATTATAAGACAGGTGAAAACTATGCCTATCTCGGTCTTGCTCCACATTTTCTCATATTTGATGAATATGTGGCGTTTATGGAAATGCTGACGACAAAGGAAAACGCTGCTGTGCTGAATAAGCTCAAACAGATAGTTATGCTCGGACGACAGGCAGGTTACTTTCTTATCCTTGCCTGTCAGCGTCCAGACGCAAAATATCTCGGTGACGGAATCCGTGACCAGTTCAACTTCCGTGTTGCATTGGGGCGTATGTCGGAGCTTGGCTATTCCATGATGTTTGGTGAGGTAGACAAGGATTTTTTCTTGAAGCAGATAAAAGGTCGTGGATATGTTGATACGGGAACGAGTGTCATATCAGAGTTTTACACTCCCCTTGTACCAAAAGGACACGATTTCCTAAAAGAGATAGGAAGATTGTCACAAAACAGGCAGGACGGACAGGCGGCATGCGAAGCGAAAGACGCAGGTACGGACTAGCCTGTGTTGGGGTGGCGTAAGCCGCCCCAACCATCTGCCCCCGTTATCTAACAGGGGGGCACAAATTATCTGGAAACAGTCAATTACATATCAAAAAGTCCTTGAAAACAGAGGACTTTTCAAACATTCAAAGGAGTGTGACAAAATCGGAAAATGTCACATTCCTTTTTCGATTGGAGGGATTTTCACTGAATGATACCGACTGGATAAATGATTTTAAGGAAAAACGGACGCAGTACGGCGTTTCCCAGAATCAGCTTGCGGTCATGGCTGGTGTCAGCCGAGAATATGTCAGCAGGCTTGAATCTGGAAAAGTAGCCTTGACGGAAGAAATCAAGGTGAAATTCACGAACGCTCTGGAGCGATTGAATCCAGACAATCCGCTGGAAATGGTCTTGGATTACGTCAGAATCCGATTCCCCACACAGGACGTAAAACACGTTGTTGAGGATATTCTCAAATTAAGGTTTGATGTGATGATACATGAGGATTTCGGGTTCTACTCCTATGCGGAACATTATGTCTTGGGTGATGTGTTCGTGCTGACTTCACCCGATAAGGAAAAAGGCACATTGCTAGAACTGAAAGGCAAAGGGTGTCGGCAGATGGAAAGCTACTTGCTGGCACAGCATAGGAGCTGGTATGACTTTCTCATGGACGCTCTGATAGAGGGAGGTGTGATGAAACGTCTTGACCTTGCCATCAACGATATGGCAGGAATCTTGGATATTCCAGAGCTGACAGAGAAATGCAGCCATGAGGAATGTATTTCCGTATTCCGCAGTTTCAAGTCTTACCGTTCTGGTGAACTTGTCAGAAGTCAGGAACAGGATAAATACGGTATGGGAAATACATTGTATATCGGTTCGCTCAAATCAGAAGTGTATTTCTGTATCTACGAAAAGGACTATGAACAGTACGCAAAGTATGACATAGCCATTGAAGATACGAAAATCAAGAACCGTTTTGAGATAAGGCTAAAAAATGAGCGAGCCTATCATGCGGTGCGTAACTTGCTGACCTACCATGACGCAGAGCGTACCGCTTTTGATATTATCAACCGTTATATGCGATTCGCTGACAAGGAGGTGGAGAAACGACGCAGCGAATGGAAAACCAATGAAAAATGGGCGTACTTTATCGGTTCTGATCGTGGGCGTTTGAAACTCACGACCAAACCAGAACCGTACACGCTCACAAGGACACTGAACTGGATAAGCAGACAGGTAGCTCCCACATGGAAAGTTTTACAGCAGATAGACAGTACCAACGGTACAAGCTATCTCAAAGATATTTTAGACCATGCGAAGCTCACCGAGCGTCATAGGAAACTGATTGAACAACAGACGACTTCCACAGAGGAAATCATTAAACAGGAGGAATGAGAACATGAAGCATATCTTATTTGATTTATTTTTAGTATCTCTTGGTGCAGGTATCGGAGTGATTACAATGTGTCTGGTACAGGCTGGCAGCCAGTTTGACAGGGATATGGAAACATGGAAAAGAGGTGAGAAATAATGAATTTCGGACAGAACTTATACAACTGGTTTTTATCTAACGCACAGAGCTTGGTGCTTATGGCAATCGCTGTTATCGGGGTGTATCTCGGATTTAAGCGTGAGTTTTCCAAACTTATCGGCTTTCTGGTGATTGCCTTAATCGCTGTCGGCTTGGTATTCAATGCCGCTGGCGTAAAAGACGTACTGTTACAGTTATTCAATAAGATTATCGGAGCATAAGCAATTATTGAAACGCCACAAATCACTTGATATAATAATCTAAAGAATTGGAGGTGTTTTCTATGATGAAATTAAATTTGCGTGATTTACATATAGATATTTTAAAGCATAACAGGACTTATGATGTATTTGATTATTCTCATAATGGAATACAATTTAGTGTCATGTTTGATGTAGATTGTATTCCATTCAAATTAATTCTTGTGAAAAAAAGAAGTACACAATATCTTATTTTGGATGTTATGGCAGGTTATCAAATAAACACATATTTAGGAGAGAAATTACAATTATTAAAAGATATGTTGGAATTGAAAAATGGGAAAACTAAATTTTCTACGAATCAGTTTTTTGAGGAGTTCAATAAAAAGATACCTCATACCATACAAAATAAAAAAATATCCAAATCAACAATTAGTCGTGTGTATCATTGTGAAGAAAGTGAAAAAATTTATATTCGTGAATTGCGTAATTGGGATAAATATCCTGAATTAGGGAAACACGCTACTAAAGAAAATAGAGAAAAAACAAGATTGTTATATCCAGAAATCTATGAAAAAATCAAAGATAAAAATATTAGTGTATTTTATACTGATAAAGAGAAATAGAAAAAAGCAGTAAATCTTAACGGTTTGCTGCTTTTTTCATGCAAAATTTTAAGATTGGAGGACAACATGAAAACAGATATTTTTGAGGATATGAAAGACTGTATCGGCTGCCATGATGTTTCAGACCTGCCTTACCATAAACGTGAGGTATGGGAGGAAATCAAACGACAGCTACCGCTTACATATCCGAAAGAACAGTTAGAAAAATTCTCTCATTATGTGTTCGGTGTAGATTATGCTGTTATAATGGGAATACTGGAAATGAGGAAAGGAAGTGATAAGGCTTGCAGGAAATGCGAATCTACCTTTTAAACAATACAAAACCTTACCGTGACGGTGATGAGGAATACGCTGGGGAATGGTTTAACTGTCCTGTGGATTTTGAAGAAGTCAAAGAAAAGTTAGGCGTTGAAAATGAAGAACAGATTGAGATTGCAGATTATGAGCTGCCCTTTGACATACACAGCGATATGCCGCTTTGGGAAATCAATGCCAACTGCCGCATGGTGCTTGAAATCGAGGGTACGCCTGTCGGTAATGAAATGAAAGCCATTCAACAGAAATGGTTCGCCAGCTTTGATGAATTTATCGACCACAAGGACGAAATACGTTTCTATGATGTGGGCGACGGTGCAGCACTGGCAGAATACCTTATCCGTGAGGAAAATATTTTCGGTGAGATTCCTCACGAACTTCAAAAACACATTGACTACCATTCTTACGGAAACGAGCTGGAAATGGACGACAGATACCTTTTCACAGCAAGCGGCGTATTCCGCTATCAGTAAAGGGGTGATGTGGTATAGAAGAAATGCGAGTTTATATCGCCAATCTTGGAAAATATAACGAGGGTGAGCTTGTGGGTGCGTGGTTCACGCCGCCTGTCGATTATGACGAAATGGCAGAATGTATCGGCTTGAATGAGCGATACGAAGAATACGCTATCCATGATTACGAGCTGCCCTTTGAGATTGACGAATACACACCAATAGAGGAAGTCAACCGCCTTTGTGAAATGGTGGAGGACTTACCAGAGGATATACAGGACGAACTTTCAGAGCTGCTTTGCTATTACAGCAGTTTGGAAGAATTGTGCGAACATGCAGACGATATTATCCATTATCCCGATTGTGACGATATGACGGACGTTGCCTATTACTTCATAGATGAATGTCAAAGTCTGGGTGAGATACCAGACAGAATCCGTAATTACATAGACTATGAAGCCTACGGACGTGACCTTGATTTAGAGGGGCATTTTGTTGTCACCAATCATGGCGTGTTTGAATGTCCGTACTGATAATTACAACCGAATAACAGTTTATCATCAGCCAGTTATGAATGAACTGGTATTTTTTTGTATATGCAGCAGCCTTGAAATACAGGCTGCTGTTTCCATTTAGAAAAAGAAAGGAGCTGTAAAAATTGAAGAAAATCAAAAGCTATACAAGCATATGGAGCGTGGAGAAAGTCATTTATGCAATCAACGACTTCCAGCTCCCATTCCCCGTCACATTTAGCCAGATGGCTTGGTTTGTCCTGTCGCTGCTTATCGTGATTCTCTTTGGGGAGCTGCCGCCCTTTTCCATGATTGACGGTGCGTTCCTCAAATACTTTGGAATCCCTGTGGCGTTTACTTGGTTCGTATCACAAAAGACCTTTGACGGAAAGAAGCCTTTCGGATTATTGAAATCGGCGGTCACCTTTGCTCTGCGTCCAAAAGTGACCTATGCAGGAAAAGCCATCAAGCTGAAACATGAGAAATTTAATCCCGTTATTACGACAGTTAGGAGTGTGATGTATGTTCCCGATTAAATATATTGAAAACAATCTGGTGTTCAACCATGACGGTGAGTGCTTCGCCTACTATGAGCTGACACCTTACAATTATTCGTTCCTGTCGCCAGAGGAAAAGTACATGGTGCATGACAGTTTCCGTCAGCTTATCGCCCAGAACCGCGACGGGAAAATCCATGCCTTACAGATTGCCACGGAGGACAGCCTGCGTGCGGTACAGGAGCGTTCCAAAAAAGGAATCACAGGCAGGTTGAAAGAAATCGCCTGTAAAAAGGTAGACGAACAGACAGAAGCGTTGGTTGAGATGATTGGCGAGAACCAGATTGACTACCGCTTTTTTCTTGGTTTCAAGTTATTAGTCAATGAGGAAGAAATCAATCTGAAAGCTATGCGAAAATCAGCAGCTATGACTTTTATGGATTTTATCTATGAAGTCAATCACAAGCTCATGGGTGACTTCGTTTCCATGAGCAATGATGAAATCAACCGTTTCCTAAAGATGGAAAAGCTCTTGGAAAGCAAAATCTCACGCCGCTTTCAGTTCCGCAGGCTGGATAAAAACGACTTCGGCTATCTCTTGGAGCATATCTACGGAAATACTGGCGTTGCCTACAGTGATTACAGTTATGACCTCCCGATAAAAAAGTTAAAACGTGAAACGCTGGTAAAGCGATATGACCTTATCCGTCCAACACGCTGCATGATAGAGGAAAACCAGCGATACCTAAAGATTGAGCGTGAAGATCAGACAACTTTTGTTGCCTACTTCACGATTAACAATATCGTGGGCGAGCTGGATTTCCCGTCAAGCGAGATATTTTATTACCAGCAACAGCAATTCACATTTCCTGTTTCCACTTCTATGAATGTGGAAATCGTGACAAATAAGAAAGCCTTAACTACTGTCCGTAATAAGAAAAAGGAATTAAAAGATTTGGATAACCACGCTTGGGAATCCAACAACGAAACGGGAAACAACGTCATTGAAGCTCTGGATTCGGTGAATGAGCTGGAAATGAATCTCGACCAGTCAAAGGAATCCATGTACAAGCTGTCTTACGTTATCCGTGTGGCGGCTGATTCATTGGACGAATTGAAGCGACGCTGTGATGAAGTCAAGGATTTCTACGACGATTTGAACGTGAAGCTGGTTCGCCCGTTTGGTGATATGTTAGGACTTCACGGTGAATTTATTCCAGCAAGCAAGCGTTATATCAATGACTATATCCAGTATGTCACTTCTGACTTTCTGGCTGGTCTTGGGTTCGGTGCGACACGGCAGCTTGGGGAAACGGACGGTATCTATATCGGCTATAACCTTGACACAGGAAAAAATGTATATCTGAAACCCAGCCTTGCGGCACAGGGCGTTAAGGGTTCGGTGACTAATGCGTTGGCTGCCGCCTTTCTTGGTTCGCTCGGTGGCGGCAAGTCATTCTGTAACAACCTTATCATCTATTATGCGGTGCTGTTTGGAGGAAAAGCGGTCATTGTAGACCCGAAATCAGAGCGTGGCAACTGGCAGGAAACACTACCCGATATTGCACATGAAATCAAAATCGTGAATCTCACCAGTGAGGACAGAAACAAAGGACTTCTTGACCCGTATGTGATTATGAAGCGTACAAAGGACGCTGAAAGTCTGGCTATCGACATACTCACTTTTTTAACTGGTATCAGCAGTCGTGATGGTGAGAAGTTTCCTATCCTGCGTCGTGCAATCCGTTCTGTCACCCAGAGTAAGCAGCGTGGACTACTCCGTGTCATTGATGAATTAAGGAAAGACGGTTCATCAGTGGCAGAAAATATCGCAGACCATATCGAAAGCATGACGGATTATGACTTTGCACATCTGCTTTTTTCAGATGGAAGTATCAGACAGTCAATCAGTCTGGATAAGCAATTAAATATCATACAGGTGGCAGACCTTGTATTGCCGGATAAGGACACAAAGTTTGAAGAATACACCACAATGGAATTATTATCAGTGGCTATGCTGATTGTCATTAGTACCTTTGCCCTTGATTTTATCCATTCCGACAGGAGCATTTTTAAAATGGTGGACTTGGACGAAGCATGGACGTTTTTACAGGTGGCACAGGGAAAAGCACTGTCTAACAAGTTGATTCGTGCCGGACGTTCCATGAACGCCGCTGTTTACTTTGTCACGCAAAACTCTGGTGATGTGGACGACGAAAAGATGAAGAACAATATTGGCTTGAAATTTGCCTTTAGAAGTACGGACATAAAGGAAATCAAGAATACCCTTGAATTTTTCGGTGTGGACAAAGAGGACGAGGGCAACCAGAAAAGGCTTAGGGATTTGGAAAACGGGCAATGCCTGTTTCAAGATTTATACGGGCGTGTGGGCGTTATTCAGATTCACCCTGTATTCGCTGACCTGTTCCATGCCTTTGACACCAGACCGCCAGTACAGACAGAGGAAACGAGGTGAAGCCTATGAGAAAACGAAAAATCTTACGATTCTTCGGTATCGCTCTTTGTGTGATTCTCGGTGTGCTGGTGTTTCTGGCAATCACGGGTACGGTGGCTCATGCGGCTGGACTGGTGGATAACACGGTGAGCGACAGCAACGCTTACTCTCAATATCCCCTAGAGAATTATCAGCTCGATTTCTATGTGGATTCAAGTTGGGATTGGCTACCGTGGAACTGGCTGGACGGTATCGGAAAGAGTATTCAGTATGGCTTGTACGCTATCACAAACTTTGTCTGGACGGTGAGCCTGTATATCTCCAATGCGACAGGCTATGTGGTACAGGAAGCCTACAAGCTGGACTTTATCTCTGATACCGCAAGCTCAATCGGGAAGAACATTCAGACATTAGCTGGCGTTACTTCCGGCGGCTTTTCCAGTGAGGGATTTTATGTGGGATTCCTGCTTATCCTCATTCTGGTAATGGGTATCTATGTAGCTTATACAGGACTTATCAAGAGGGAAACCACAAAAGCGGTTCATGCGGTAGTCAATTTCCTTGTGGTATTTATCCTGTCAGCGTCCTTTATTGCCTATGCCCCAAACTATATCAGCAAAATCAACGACTTTTCCGCAGATATAAGCAGCTCTGCTTTGTCACTCGGTACAAAGATCGTGCTGCCCGATTCCAACAGCAAAGGCAAAGACAGCGTTGATTTGATAAGGGACAGCCTGTTTTCCATACAGGTAAAACAACCGTGGCTGCTCTTACAGTATGGAGAATCAGATGTAGAAACACTTGGTGCTGACCGTGTGGAAAGCCTGTTATCGGCAAGTCCAGATACAGACGACAGAGAGGACGTTGTTATTGATGAAATTGAGGACAGGGATAATGCGAATTTAAGTGTTACAAAGACCATGAGCCGATTGGGTACAGTCGTATTCCTGTTTATTTTCAATATCGGTATTTCGATTTTTGTATTCCTGCTCACAGGCATGATGATATTTTCACAGGTGCTATTTATCATCTACGCTATGTTTTTGCCTGTCAGCTTTATTTTGTCCATGATTCCGACTTATGAGGGCATGGCGAAAAAAGCACTTACAAAACTGTTCAATACGATTATGTTAAGAGCTGGCATTACGCTGATTATCACCACAGCTTTCAGCATATCCACTATGTTTTATTCCATTTCTGCTGGTTATCCGTTCTTTATGGTTGCCTTTTTGCAGATAGTGACGTTTGCTGGTATTTACATGAAGTTGGGAGATTTGATGTCTATGTTCAGCTTACAGGCAAACGATACACAGCAGGTTGGCAGACGTATCATGCGTAGACCTTATATGTTCCTAAGCCGCAGAGCCAGACGCTTAGAGCGTAAAATTGGAAGAACGGTTGCGGCTGGTGCTGCTGGCGGTGTTACTGGTGCGGCGGCTGCTTCTGCTTCAACGAAAAAAGCAGACAATACAAAATCGTCAAGCGTAGGTCATACCAGACCAAACCATAATACGTCCACTCCTTACAGTGGAGGTAGCAGTAAGCCGCCAGCTTTATCCGATAACATGAGCCAGAAGAAGGATTCGTCAAAATCAGAAGTACATAATAGCTTATCCAGCCAGACACAGGAAATGCAATCCACTTCAAAACGTGGAATTATAGATAAAAAATCGGTATCAAAGCAGCCACAGTCAGAGAAACAGAATCCGCAGCGTCCGATTGTAGATAAGGCACAGGACAAGCAGGAATCAAAGTATAAGGAGCGACAAAGCAACGGATCAGCGACAAAGCGAGCTGCCCCGGTGCATGAGCGACCAGCCACAACGCCTGTTCCTGTAAAATCGGATTCACAGGCGGCAGCTTCAAAGCCAGAGCAGAATGTCAAGGAGCGTCCTGTCACGGTGACAAAGGAGCAGCCACAGTCAAGCAAGACCAAAGAGCCTGTGACAAAATCACAGGAGAATGTGAGAACACAGGTTGTCAGAGAATCCCGTCCGGCAGATAAACAGATTTCATCAGCAGTAAGTAAACATTCGCAAGCTGCTACAGATGGTTCACGACAGACTGTGCAGAGAAAGTCGCAGACAAAGACGGTTCAGAAAAAGACCACAAATCAATCTTCTGTGAAGAAATCTACCAGTAAGAAAGGCGGCAAGAAATGAAGTTAAGGCATTTCGCTGTGTTCGGTGGGATTTTCACAGTGATTATCTGTCTGCTTCTGTTCCTGTTTATCGTGACCGCAGATGATGAAGAAAGCGGTTCTTCCAGCCTTGATTTTTCTGGACTGAACCTGTCACAAGAAGTCTTGAAACATCAGCCTACCGTAGAAAAGTACGCAAAGGAATACGGAATCTCCGACTATGTGAACTATCTGCTTGCGATTATGCAGGTGGAATCCGGCGGCACTGGCACGACAGACGTTATGCAAGCCAGTGAATCATTAGGATTACCGCTTAATTCTCTGTCTGTGGAGGAATCTATCAAACAGGGGTGTAAATACTTCTCGGAGCTTTTGAAATCCACAGAAGCGAAAGGCTGTGACATCAACACAGTGGTACAGTCCTATAACTATGGCGGCGGCTTCATTGATTACGTTTCCAGTCATGGCAAAAAGTACACCTTTGAGCTGGCGGTCAGCTTCGCAAAGGATAAATCCGGCGGTGTCAAAGTCACCTATAAGAATGAGATTTCCATAAAAGAAAATGGCGGCTGGCGTTACAGGTACGGGAATATGTTCTATGTAAAATTAGTCAGTCAGTATTTGGCTGTGCCTAGTTTCAGTGACGCTACCGCACAGGCAATCTTTAATGAAGCGTTGAAATATCAAGGCTGGAAATATGTGTATGGCGGCAGCAATCCCAATACTTCTTTTGATTGTTCGGGATTGGTTCAATGGTGCTATGGAAAGGCTGGTATCAGCTTACCTCGTACCGCACAGGCACAGTATGACGCTACGCAGCACATACCGCTTTCACAGGCAAAGGCTGGTGATTTGGTGTTCTTTCACTCGACCTATAATGCTGGAACATATGTCACTCATGTAGGAATCTATGCAGGAAACAACAGAATGTATCACGCTGGCGACCCTATCGGATATGCAGATTTAACAAGCTCGTACTGGCAGCAACACTTGATTGGTGCTGGACGGGTGAAAACCAAATAAGAAAGGAATGGTGCTATGCTATTTAAGAAAAAGGATAAGGAATCAAAACCTAAAAAAGAAAAGAAAGTGCCTGTGATGAAAGTCGGCACGCATAAGAAAACCGTAATTGCCTTATGGCTGGTGCTGATTGCCAGCGTCAGCTTTGGGGTGTATAAGAATTTCACCGCCATTGATATGCACACGGTACATGAGAAAGAAGTCATTGAACAGAAAATTGTCGATACCAACAAGATAGAGAATTTTGTAAAATCCTTTGCGAAGTCCTACTATTCTTGGAGCAACACGCAGGAATCCATTGAGAAACGAACCGCAGCCATCAACCAATATCTGACAAAGAGCTTGCAGGATTTGAATGTCGATACGGTACGACAGGATATACCTACAAGCTCTACGGTGACGGACGTTAAGATTTGGGAGGTTGAAGCGGTTGGAACGGACGACTTTACCGTTGTCTACTCGGTAGATCAAACGGTAACAGAGGGAGAAACCTCTATCGGTTACACTTCCGCTTATATGGTGGTAGTTCATGTAGATGGTGACGGGAATCTGGTTATCACACAGAATCCGACCATCAGCAGCATACCAACAAAATCTGGCTATGAACCAAAAGTCAAAGAATCAGACGGAACGGTGGACGCTGCCACTACGGAGGAAGTGACAGAGTTTTTGGAAACATTCTTCAAGCTGTACCCTACCGCTACAGAAAAAGAGCTTGCCTACTATGTATCGGGGAATGTGCTGGAACCTGTAAATTGCGACTATGTGTTCTCGGAGCTGGTAAATCCTATCTTTGTCAAAGATGGGGAACAGGTGAAAGTATCGGTATCGGTGAAATATCTCGACCAGAGGACAAAGGCAACACAGATTTCACAGTTTGACTTAACATTAAAAAAAGATAGCAACTGGAAGATTGTAGGATAACATAGAATTAGGGCTTGCATTTTGAAATGTAAGCCCTGTTTTTTAGTATTTTCAAAATACTATATCAATTTTTTAGGAAATAAGTTATATATATTGACATCAGTACATATATGTCTTATACTGTACTTGTATATATAATACAGTATAAGACAAAGGCGGTGTTAAAGTGGAGATTTTCATAAATAATCATGCCAGCATACCTATTTATGAACAGATTTCATCTCAAATCAAATCTATGATTATTAGCGGAGAATTAACAGCAGGAGAAGCACTTCCATCCATAAGAGGACTTGCAAAATCCTTGCACATCAGCGTTTTGACTGTACAAAAGGCTTACGATGTACTCCAAACGGACGGTTTTATTGAAACAACAGCAGGAAAAGGCTGTTTCGTATCTGCTCAAAATCAGGACTTTTATTTGGAAGAACAGCAAAAAAAGATAGAAAATCATTTTACAGAAGCTATCGAGATAGCGAAAGTCAGTGGTATAAAGCTGGATAAACTGCAATCCCTATTAGAATTGTTATATGAGGAGGAGTGATAGCATGGAAAAGACTGCATTAGAGTTAAGCAATGTATCAAAGCAATATAAAGACTTTACTTTAGACAACATTTCCTTTAAAGTTCCGCAAGGGAGTATTGTTGGTTTGATTGGGGAAAACGGTGCTGGAAAAAGTACGACAATCAACGCTGTTTTAGGGCTTATCAGCAAAGACAGTGGAACTATCACTATGTTAGGAAAAACAGATATTGACGCTGTATGTAAAGAAAATATAGGTGTAGTATTTGACGGGAATAATTATCCTGATATGCTTACCCCTAAACAGCTTGGGAAAGTTTTTGAAAATATATACAGTTCTTGGAACAAAGAAAAATATGAACAATTATTAAAAAAATTCAATCTTCCATTGAATAAGAAAATCAAAAAGTTTTCTAAGGGTATGAAAATGAAATATGCAATCTCGGTTGCTTTTTCTCACAATTCAAAATTGTTGATACTCGATGAAGCTACCAGCGGATTAGACCCAATTATGAGAGATGAAATACTAGATATGTTTTTAGATTTTATTCAGGACGAGGAAAACTCCATACTGGTATCTTCACACATTACAAGTGATTTAGAAAAAGTCGCTGATTACATTGTATTTATCCATAATGGAAAAATCGTGTTTTCAAAACCAAAAGATGAATTGCTGGAAAACTACGGTATTATAAAATGCGGTGCAAGCGTGTTTGATGAAATAGACAAAGACAAAATCATTACCTACAGAAAGCAGGACTATGAGTGGCAGATATTAGTAGATGATAGGAAATCCGCTCAAAAACAATATCCAAAGGCTTTGATTGTTCCTGCAAGTATTGACGAAATTATGCTTATGTATGTAAGGGGGGAAGTAGAATGAAAGGATTATTGTTGAAAGATTTTTATATTATACGTTCAGGATTATTGATATTACTGCTTACTTTTGTTTTTGTTGGAGCAGGTATGTCATTTTTGATTTCCCCTTTGGTACTGATTGTTATTTTTACCGTTACTTTGAGCTTTCAATCAGCGGTTACTGTCCAAACGGATAAATCATCTCAATGGGATAGGTTTTCTGTTACACTTCCAGTATCAAGAAAGCAGACGATAGCAAGTAAATATGTCATGTATATACTGCTTTCTCTTGCAGGACTGGCAATCGGAGCAGTAATCAGCATTATATGTGCATGGTTTCAAAAAGGCTTTGATATAGAATCCTTACTTATGTATTCCAGCTTGGCAATTATTGTTTCTTTGCTTCCGGGAAGTATCAGCATACCTTGTTCATTTTGGCTTGACGAAGAAAAAAGTATGATAGGAATGATATTAGCTTATATGATTACCTCAGGCGTTATTGTAGCTGTTGTTTTAATATTCAATAAGTATATGAACCTTCAGGAAAATATTGATATGGTAATTGGCATACTTGCAATAATCAGTGTAATTCTATACATCATATCATGGTTGGTATGCCCGTCTAGGATTTGCAAAAAAGATATGTAACAGATAGGATTGAATATGCAAGGTGGAGGATTATTATTTATCCTCCACTTCCTTTGGCTTGATGATTCCGTCAGCGACACTTACCATGATAATTAAATTCTTATCGGAAAGATTGTCAAATTGTTTTTCCAACTGTCGTCTTCTGGTGCTTTTCACCGGATCAGACGCAGGTAGGAAAATTTCATCAACGAAAATATTGAGCAAAAATACAAGGTCATAGAATACTTGCAAATTATATTCAAGGTAATACTATAATTCAAAACGCTCTTTCATTGACGCAATCCATGTTTCGATTGCCTGTGCAAGAATATATTGCTGTTCCAAAACTGCCATTCCTGTTTCTGGAATTTCGGGAACATTTTTTTTGAGATTCATATTTTCCTCAAGATAAGATTTGAGCGTTTTTACATTATTTTCAATATTGATAAGACAAGATTTTTGATTTTCTCTGGATAAACTATCAAGATTCACAATGACAGCATTGAAATCCAGAAAAATATTGATGGGTTTACAGGATAGTTCCATCATTAACTTTTCAAATTGGTGGTGTCCAGAATCGGTTAATGTATAGACTGCCTTTTCTGGCATTTTCCCCTCTTTGATTGTTGTACTGGTAATATATCCTTTTTCTTCTAGCTGAATTACTTTTTTATATATTGATGGTGTGCTGATTTTTACCCATTTAGATATATTGCGGTATTCAACTAATTTTTGAATATCGTATGCACTTAGCGATTTTTTTTTCAGAATACCTAAAACAATTAAATCAATCGTTGCCATGAAATAGTCCTCCGTTTCTTCTTGACAACTACTATAAATTATAGTAGTATGAATATCGCAGCTGCGATTACTATAAATTATAGTATTATATTTTACACTTTGTGTCAAGTGAAAGGAGAATTTAACGTGAACAGTAAAAACAATAAGATGGAGCTTTTAGGAAATGCTCCGATACCCAAAGCTCTTATGGCAATGGGAATCCCTACCATGCTTGGTATGATGGTAAATGCCATCTACAACTTGGTAGACGCATATTTTGTTGGTGGTTTGGGAACAAGTCAGATGGGAGCAATTTCTGTGGTATATCCACTCGGTCAAGTCGTTGTAGGTTTGGGGTTGTTATTTGGAAATGGTGCTGCTTCTTATCTTTCCAGATTATTAGGAAATGGAGATAAGGAAAAAGCAGATAAAGTCGCAAGCACCGCTTTATACAGTAGTATTACAGTAGGTGCGATTATGATTATCTTTTCCGTGATTTTTCTTCAACCTATTTTAAAACTATTAGGAGCGACAGACAGTATCATGCCTTATGCTATTACTTATGCCAGCATTTATATTGTTTCGTGCATATTTAATGTATTCAATGTCACAATGAATAATATTGTAACGAGTGAGGGTGCTGCAAAAACAACCATGCTCGCATTGATGGCAGGTGCAATATTGAATATTGGTTTAGACCCAGTTTTCATTTATGTATTGGATATGGGTGTTGCAGGTGCAGCAATCGCAACCGCCATTTCACAGATTGTTTCAACGCTGGTCTATCTAACATTCGTTCTTAGAAAAAAGAGTGTTTACCATTTTAAGATTAAAAACTGTACTTTTACAAAAGAGATTATGTTAGAGATATTTAAGATTGGCATACCGACATTAGTATTTCAGATATTGACAAGTCTTTCTATCTCACTTGTCAATACACAGGCAAGACCATACGGAGATTCTGTTATTGCTGGTATGGGTGCTGTGACAAGAGTTGTTTCTATGGGAAGTTTGATGGTATTCGGATTCATTAAAGGATTCCAACCGATTGCTGGATATAGTTATGGTGCAAAAAAATTTGACCGATTACATGAAGCAATAAAAACTTCAATTATATGGTCTACTGTATTTTGTGTCATTTACGGATTAGTATTGACAGTTTTTTCAAAGGGAATCATATCCCAATTTACAAAAGGCGATTTAGAAATGATTCGTGTAGGAACACAGTCATTACGAATAAACGGTATTTCATTCATATTATTTGGATTTTACACTGTGTATTCATCATTATTCCTTGCACTCGGAAAAGGATTGGCGGGATTTATTTTGGGAGCTTGCCGACAAGGTATCTGTTTTGTACCAGTTATCTTGATACTTCCTGCATTTTGGGGTATAAACGGTATTCTCTATGTACAACCGATTGCAGACTTACTTTCTGCAATTATCACAATATTTATGGCATTGCACTTACACAAAGAATTAACATTAACAAAACAAAAATTTCTATCTGAAAAAAACGGAATAAAATAAGGAGATAATTATGATAAGTCAGCAATGGGTACTGTGTCCTGTTTGTGGAAATAAAACACGAACAAAGATAAGAAAAGATACAAAACTGATAAACTTTCCGTTATATTGTCCTAAATGCAGGAAAGAAAGTCTAATCAATGTAAAGAATCAAATAGTTACCATTGTAAAAGAGCCAGACGCTAAGACGCAGAGCCGATAATACCGAGAATGAATGAGATTTCTTGGATTATCGGCTTATTTTATTTAAAAGCTAAAAAGTGGAGGATTACTCGTCCTCCACTTCCTTAGATTTGATAATTCCATCAGCGACACTTTCCATTATAATTAAATCTTTATCGGAAAGGCTGTCAAGTTGTTTTTCCAACTGTCGTCTTCTGGTGCTTTTATCCAGATCAGACGCAGGCAGGAAAAATTCATCAACGGAAACATTAAGTAATGATACAAGGTCATAGAACACCTGTAAACTTGGGTGCTGCCCTTTGTTTTCGATATTTGTTAAATAGCGTGGGTCAATCTCAATCATTGCTCCCACTTGCTCACGAGTTAATTTTTGCTTTTTACGAGCTTCTTTGATTGCAAGACCAAAAGCTCTAAAATCATATTTATCTTCTTTTTTACGCATATGTAATCACCTCACTATATTTTACTGTTCCTGTTGATTTTCTAACAGGTACAGAAAAACGTATAGTATGGTTTGTAAGTTCCTATTATGCGTATAAAACCAAAAAGGTACTGCCTAGCGGTAAATAAAAAAAACCGTTATTAACAGTAGCATTTTTGCATGTCAAAAAATATCTTTACTTCAATGGCGGTTTAAAAGCCGCCTTTTTCTTTTTCCATCAAAAAACAGCATATAGGTTTTGGTTTAGCGGCTCTGGGAGGTAGCCGCATTGAAAGACCTATATAATCGACAATCTTCGACATATCCGTTATTGTCAAAAAAATCCTAACTTTCACAGCGGTACAAAGCACCCTTGAATGTGGTTTTTTACATTACATCGCAGGAACAATCGTAAAAGCACAAGAACAGCATTTCTTTTATGCTCTTGTGCTTTTTTGCTGTTTAAAAAATTTTTTCAAATTCTTTTCTGAAAACGCAACAAATAGCTGCTGCGTGGGTAGCTACTGTGCGGAAAGGGGGATAGAGGGAAAACAATCCTCATTCACTCTCACGCAGAAAGGAGGTGAAAAACTATGAAGTCATCTTCTTTCGAGCAGGCTATTCAAGCACAGTTTGATTGCCTTACAAAGAAAGTCATTAAAAGAGCAGCAATGAAGTATAACCGTGATATTTCAAGACGCTTGAAGCATGAAGTTCCATTTTCGGAAATATCAGAGTCGGAATTGAATAAGGCAGGCGTTTATGACAAGTATTCCAGCGATTATACAGCGTTCAATGTTCTTGGCATGGAAGTACAAATATCTGACGACCAGTTGAGCAAAGCACTCAAATGTTTACCAGAGAGAAAACGAAATATTATTTTGTTGTCATACTTTATGGATATGTCTGACGCAGAAATTGGAGAGCTTATGAATGTGGTTCGTACCACTGTTTACCGTCACAGGACAAGCACTCTGGAAGATTTACGAAAAATGATGGAGGAGGAATAAAAGTGGATAATAGCACAAAACACATACCGTTTGCTGTGATTGTGGCGGCTACTATTGGTGATGAAGCTGCAATACAGAAAATCTTGGATTTTTATGACGGTTACATATCAAAGTTGAGCTTACGCAAATTGTATGATGAATACGGAAATGTCTACATGGTAGTGGATTCTGAATTGAAAGGCAGAATACAGGCTGCGGTAATGGATATGATTGCAAACTTTGAGATTATCGTAATTTAACCATTCCGACGGGCGGAGCTTTTCTCCCTTTCCTTATGCTCCGCTTGTCAATCTATGAAAGTCTATTATTTCAGATAATGGATTTTCACAGACTGACAAATACAGTCGGGTGTTCTTTGACAACTGAATAAAGCAATCAGATACGTTTGATATACAGCGAGCCAGCGGATATTGTACGCCATGACCTTTCAAAACAAAGTGAGCGATTCATGCAATGATCTGTGAGCGACTTTTGGAATGGTCGTTTAGCCATGACCTGTATATCTGGATAATGATACACCCGTATGACACGGTTCACCCATCAGAATGGGAATGGTGAAAGTCCAGTGGAGCTTGCCAAAGCCATCTGATTGTTTATATAACACCTTAAATCAACATTTTGCAAGAAACAATTATCTTAATAGAGCTTTTTTGCCTATAATTTGATATAATGATAGACAGATATTGAGGTTTCCTTATCTAGTCTATAGAAAGGAGGACTATGATTACTGTAACAAAAAAAGATTTAATAGAACTGGGTTATGGAACTTCTTTTGCAGCAGATATCATAAGAGAATCAAAAAAACTTATGATCGCTAAAGGGCATACTTACTATCAGTCAAGAAAATTAGACAGAGTACCCAAAGAAGCTGTTGAAGAATTATTAGGAATAACATTATCAGAAAAACAAGATTGATTGTACTTCTTGCATTTTATGTAAGGAGTGAAATCATGGCAAAAGACCCTATTAAGAAAGCAAATAACGGAACATATTATTTTAGAGCCAATCTAGGCTACAATCCTATTACTGGAAAACAGATACAGAAATACCGTAGTGGATTTAAAACAAAAAAAGAAGCAAGGGAAGAATACTCAAAACTGGTGTTATCTTCTACCGAAGAACTGACCGAGAAAAAGAAAAAGATTTCTTTTCAACAGTTTATCGAAGAAATTTATCTTCCTTGGTATAAAACACAGGTAAAGGAAAGCACTTATATCAATCGCTGCTCTACCATCAAGAAGCATTTTTCGTATTTTTATAAAATGGCGACTGATGAAATAGAGCCTATCAATGTTCAGAACTGGCAGCTAAAACTTGCAAAAGAATTTAGTCCAAATTATATCCGCATCGTACAGGGTATGCTTTCTATCGCATTTGACAGGGCGATTGTTCTTGGAATTGCGAAAAAGAATCCCTCACGAATGATTGGAAATATCAAAAGCAAGAAAACTAAAGTAGACTTCTGGACGCTGGAAGAATTTCAGAAAGTAATTTCCTTACTGTACAAGGGTGACTACTACGAGCATTACCTGTTTATGTCATTCTGGCTACTGTTTATGACGGGTATGCGTATCGGTGAAGCGGCTGCCTTGCACTGGTCGGACATTGATTTTGAAACTGGTCTGTTAAGCATAACAAAAACCTTGTACTACAAAACCATGACGGACTATAAATTCGTTGAACCAAAGACACAAGCCAGTATTCGCACAATTTATATTGACGCTGACACGCTCAATGAGTTAAAGGCTTGGAAAAAGGTTCAGCAGCAGGTTCTTCCTAACTGTGAATTGGTTTTGAGCTATAACGGTACACCTACCAGCAAGACCACACTTCCCAGAGCGTTAGAAAAGCTGGCTGGACTGGCTGGCGTTCACCGTATCAAGATTCATGCGTTAAGACATTCTCACGCTTCGCTGCTTATCAGCATGGGTGAGAATCCTTTGCTTATCAAAGAACGTCTAGGGCATGAAAAAATCCAGACGACATTAGGAACTTACGGACATTTATATCCGAACACAAATCTTGAAGTTGCCAACAAATTGACTGGTGTTTTGCAATATACGCCAGCCTCACAAAGCGTTGCAAATTATACAAGTAACCAACATACTGCTGTCTATCACAGAGAAGTTAATGAAAAATAATGCAATCGTAATGCAATTCTATAAAGGAAAAGCTGTAAAACCCTTATAGATAAAGGCTTTACAGCTTAGCTCCAACTATTCAAACTCTTCCCAAAGGAAGTATCATCAAATCAAAAATGCTGATTTTATGCGGCATTCCACCACATCCGTTTCATCTAATGTTACTCTTTTCATATCGTTTTCAAAAACTTTAGTAGCAAATTAGTTGCAATAATTCAATATTGCTTCTACGAAATCAATGGCAGATATAATCTACTTTTACTACTAAAAACGAATAATCAAATATGGCTTGCGGGTGTTTAACTGTGCCTGCTGCCACCCCCACTATGAAAGGAGCTTTTCTATGAGCAATCAACACAAACACCCAACTATAAGTTTTAGAATCAATGATGCTGAACGCAAGCAAATCGAAGCCCGTATCCTTGCCAGCGGCATGATGAAGAAAGATTACTTTGTCCGTTCCTGCATCTATAACCGCATATGCGTTGTCGGCAAGAAAGAAACCATATATCCTCTTATACAGACTGTTAATGCTCTGTATCTGCAATTACTTGAAATGCAGATATCATTTACTGAATGCTGTAAAGAACAAACTTTAAGCCATCTTCCTAACAGTGATGAAATCAAGGAGCTACAGACCGACTACATCAATATGCTTACAGCCATCATTGACCTGCTTGATGGTGCTAAGTATCTGTGGGAAGGAGAACACCATGAAACAAAATAATCCTTATTACCTGTTTGGCATGTATGAACCTGATACAGATTCCGTTATTGTTAATGCCATCAATAATACATATACCAGTACGCCTCTTACTATCAGTTGTAAAAAATGCAATTCCTCTGTCTTGCTTGATTCACCTGATGATATTGCATATCTATATCGTTTGGCACAGGAAAGCCCTCTGCTATATACTGAATTGGCTTGCAAACCTAATGGATTACAGGAATATGTGGATGCTATGAATCAATTTAATTAAACCATCTTATGAAGTTGCACAAATAATTAAATTGTGCAACTTCAACATTAGATTCATTTAATTTACCCAAAGAATCTTTTTATCGTCTATACCAATCATGTCATCATTTTCAAATCTATATATCTCCCTATCTTCATTTACATACGCTACCTTTAAAAATTTTGTGCTATCTCTTTCATCTATTCTACAATAAGAAAATCCTATTCTACAAAAACCATATTCTGTTCCTTTTGACAAATTCACCTTTATGTCTATACTATACTCTTTATTCCAACTTATCCAACTTTCACCATTCTTAGGATAATAAACCCTTATTATATCTTTAGCAATTGGATCATTATACAACAAGAAATATTCACGATATAATCGTTCTCTATTATTAACAATATCAGAAATTTTATTTCCTATTATTGGATTCCTTATATCTATATCTTGGTAATTCACTCCATTCATTTCAAACCAATTATCTAAAATTGCCATTCCTAATGATACTGCATATCTTTTTTCAATATTAAACGTACACAATTCAACTGCTATAGTAATAATAAAACTATAATATATATTATCCAATGACTTATTGCTTATAATCCATAAAAAATGTCTTTGTATAGTAGGCAATTTTATAATATAATCAGCTAATGAATCATCTACTCCTTCTGTTGCTTCGCATGCTTTCCTAACAGATTTTTCCCATAAATTATTCTTTTTTGACTCTTTAACCAAACTTAATATATACTCTGTTAACCATTTTATGGCTTTTTCACTTATTTTATCAACTATTTCCATATTGCATTACCTCTCTATTGTCACAAGTGCATAAATGAAATCATATCTGCAAAACCTCTATCAATATGTGCTGATAATGAAATCCCCTTATTATCTCTTATAAATTCTAAAAATTCCGGCAGGTCTATCAGTATTTTTTGTACTATTTGTTTCTCTTTAATTTGCAAAATTGCATGCATCGGATTTCCTATTTCTTGTATTTCATTTTCTAATGCTCTGTCAACAGAACTCCAATATTTACTATATTTAGCCTGTCCCATTGCAGAATAAACATCTGCTCCTATACTTTCAGCTGGAGTATTTTTATAATATTTAACATCCTCATTCTGTAGCACAATGAATAGTAATTTTTTCGAAAAATCACTATCTTTTACTACTTCTAGCATTTCAAACATGCAATTTCTAGATTTCAAGTAGTTGTCGCTTATTATTGTTATTACATAATCATGTTTTTCAATGGACTGCATAAAACGTTTAAAGCTCTCATGATACTCCACATCTCTAATGTCTCTTGAAATCTTTGCTTTATTATAAATGCAAGATGCCATACTATTTTCTAAACAGTCCGCAACATCTGCATCTTTTTGACAATATGACATGAAAATTGTCACCATTTTATTTTTTGTATTTTCAATTACATCTTCGCAATCTATAAATTCAAGTTCTATGTAAGTTCTAATTGCTACAACAAAAGGTTCTATTGATTTTCTCATAAATGCTTCAATATTATCTGAGAACTTATTACTCCCTGTATATCCCATACATAATGCAATAAGATTTTTTGGTCCATCAAGAATATATTGCAACAATTGATATCCATAACTAATCAAATCTTCTTGTTTCGCAGGAAGAATTAGTACATCTCTCCATCCTTTATCCGAAAAAATTTGTTCAAAATCATACACTTTCTTGTTGCATTCATTTATGTAGTGCATAATTAATTCTGTTTTAGTTATAAAAGCAAAATACTGTTGAATACAGTATATTTCTTCTTGTGAATTCATTTTTAGCATTTGAGAAGACAAAGTTCTATACTGTAAAGAAATCTTCTGTATTTCTTTTCTATTTATCATTCCATTCTCCCACATACAGGACAATATGTTCCTGTTTCTTTATCTATATCCATAACTTTTATTTCAATGTTGCAACATACTTTTGTACACTTTATATAGTCCACTGTTGGTGTATATAATTCTTTTTCAACTTCTTTTTTAGAGCTTTTCATAGACATTTTGATAAACCCGCTTTTATTAATCTTTTTAATGTTCTTACCTAATGTTTGTTCTAATTCTTCAAGCATATAATTCATCGCCTTCTGTTGCACCTTTTTCAAAACCTCTGGGACAAAAAAAGTATTAATCTTATTAGGCAATCCACATATAGGGCAAAAGAAATTAATATTATCTTCTTTTTCATACACATCTTTATGCAACATAAATCTGTTTTTGCAAAAATCACATTCCATCTCTATAAAGCAATCCTTATCTAACGGAACTGATATTTCCATCAATATATTTCCCATATGCACCACTCTCCATATAAATCAATATTAAATATACAAATAAGTTTCTTTTTATTGCAAACTTCTCCTGTCATTTTTATTTTAATATTAATTTTGTTTTCATTTATATATCACTTTACTATCAATTTTTTCAAAAGCCTGATTAATATAACTATTTATCCCATAATTGTCTATTAACCATAAAGCGAAATAATAAAAACATTAAAAATAAATTTGCTGCCAATGTACTAATTCCGATTGCAGAAACAATATAATAAACTGTGTTTTTATTAACAATCTCAATCATTTTATCTTTCAAAATTAGCGATATACATGAAACTACTATATTAATAATCCCTATTCCAACCGCAGCATTCAAATAACCTTTTAATACACCTAATTGAGATTTTCCATTAATTATTTTGTCTTCCTTTCTCTGCATTTTTTTTGCTAAATCAGAAGACACCAAACCGGAAAAAGAAGTCATATATATTGCCAAGACAATTGAAACAACTGTTATTCCATCAGATGCTATAACTGAATACTCTACCTTAAACACATAAGATAAAATCCCACAACATATAACAATTATTCCCAACACAATTTTATGCTTTTTATACATCTATCAATCACCTTATTTTCTCAAAGAAATTCCGTTCAACTTCATTTTCATCATATCTATCATCTTCATTTTTTCTAACTGCTACTTCAATATTTTTTATTATAGACGTAAAATCAAAACTTTGCTCTATGCCAAAGTCATCCTCGCCAATCAATATAATATCACTAAAATATCCTTGATCTTTCTTTTTCTTGAGAATTTGAATTCCGTTTTTCAAATTACCAACAAATGTATTTGGATACTCAATTTGCATCATTATTTTTTCAGGCATATCTAATCCAAGTTCATTTGCTTGTTGCATAAAAATAGATTCTTTATCTAACGTATTGGATATATTTCTGTACTGTGTAAACTTTAATTTTTTTAAAACCTTTACTGACTTTTGAAATTCATCTAAAGAGGAATATAAATTTTTTATTATTATGTCCGCTTGTAATTCCTCTGTAAAATACGCTTTTATAGCACCTTTTTTTGTAATATCACTTAAATATAATAATTGAGATTCTGTATCTAAAATTAAAAACAATTGTTTTCTTAATTCTATTTCATACTTTTTTCTTGTATTCTTATGTTGTTTTTCTTTCTCCGTATCCAGAACAATTTCACCATACAATTTAGAATTATCATATTGACAATACATCCATAAATATCTATTATCAACAATCTTCTTTTCTATCAGGAACACCTCATTATTATATTCATACTTATTTTTTCCAAATGATATAATCTTCTCAACATCATCATATATTGAATTATGCCCCTCAATTATTATATGTAGTGCTTTGAACTTCAACTTCATCCCTTCTTTCGTTTCAAGAATCGGTATTATTTTATCCGACACAACAGATTTCCCACATATTCCACAGCATACTTAGTTTCATTACTTATTAAATCTATTTTTCAGCATCTTCCAGACAATGGAATGTTATATCCCTCATCAAAATCCATCAAATAATCTGGATGCCTTCTTTGAACAATATTTCTTATAACGCTTGGATTTGGAGCATTAAAAAATTCGAATCCATACTCATTAATAATTCTCTCTATAAATTTGCCTCGTGAGATACAATTTTTATAAAATGCGCCCCCACCACTAGTCAATGCTTCTTTTAACTCTTGAGGACATTGTCCATTATAATTTAAAATTATTCTAAATTGAAAACTCTGTTTATCTGATGTTATTTTCATATTATCATAGTCAGCACCTGGATAAGCATTCATAAATTTCTGCTCTTTTCCATATGGTACCTGTGCCTCAATATATTTTATTCTACCCGGTCTTGCCAAATATCCCAATATGTAACAAAGCCCTTGTTCTGATGTAAAAATATCCATTGCTCTTCCAGTTAAAACATATCCCATACTTTAATTCTCCTTTTTTATATAATGTGTTTATTTCTCGCATATTCAGCAACTTTGTCATCGTCATTATATACCAAATCATATTGACTCTTTATCTTTCTTATATCAGCATCATCTTTAATATCACCAATAAATTGATCAAAATCTGGATTTTCTGCAAGTCGATCTATTGTATCCCAGTCAAGATTTTTGTTCTGCCTTGAATTAAACATTACAACACTTTGACTCACATTTTCTGCATTCAGTTTAATAACCCCAATACCAAATGCATTATTCAGTCTTTTTAACTCTGCTAAAAAACTTTCATCTTCATCTATATCCAATGCGACAATATATCCTTCATTTGCCCAGCTTGAATTTGACACCGCCTGAAAATAATACTCTCTTAAATTTGTAAAATTTAAATTTTTCTTCATCTCAAACGAGTAGATTTTATATGGACAATCACCTACCAATCGCTGTAATTCCAAAGTTCTGTCTGAATAATCTTCAAAAGGGAAATGTACACCTACAATATCTGGATGCAACCACTGGTTGTATCCTTTTTTTGTTTTACCTGTTCTTTCATGGAAAATTGTTTTTGTTACACAGCGAAATTCAGGACTGGCATAAACATATGAAGATAATAATAAATGCAAATCTCTCTCATTATATCCTGTTGGCTCAATTTCAACTATTTCGCCATCTGTACCATCCTCACATTCTAAATTTTTGAGATAAAATTTAGAAGGTCTCTTAGATGTTTGCGTGAATATACTATTTTCATTATCACGGATATCTATGTAAAGGCGTGCCTGTAATGTATTTAGTGGTGTTTTACCCTTACTTCCAATTTTATCTGTCAAGTTATTTATTTCACCATACTTCCAAATTTGAGCTACTGTCAATGGTTTTTTCTCCATCTCCATCACTTCCTTTGTCATATCCAAAAATGTGTATCCACTGCTCTTCTTTCTCATACAGGCACCTCTTCTATATCTTCGGTAAAAACGAACTTAAATCCGGTCTATCCTTAATTACTTCCCATCTACCGATTTTCATTTTCTTTATTATTTTTCCATTACCAAAATCTAGTAAATCTTCTCTTTTAAATCCAGCAATAAGTTTTCTTAAACTTCCCAAATCCGCTGATGTAAGTAAAAAAGCTTCTTCCGGATCCACTAGTTTACAATAAGCCCATAGTTGCCCTAAATCTCTTAAAGTTAATTTTGTCTTCTTAGCTTCTATAAAAACAAGTTTGACCTTTCCCTGTTTTCTTGCAATTCCAAGAACATCTATCTGTATATCTACTCCGTTCGCCTGTTCCTTTACAATGTCATATTTTGCAAGTACTCTATCAAGTCTCTCACTGTGACAGTCTGTTGTAATGATTTCATATCCCTTATAATTATCTATCATATACTGTTCAAGCCACATTCTCATTGGCTCATATAATTCTTCTTCTAACATTTGCTATCCTTACCATATCCTAAATCATGAGCTATTTCCTTCCATGAATCATAATGATGTCCCCTAATTTCTTCAGGTATGAATTCGTCATTTTCACTTGGATGGGCTGGTTTAACTTTTTTCTTTCCAGTTAATTCCCAATAATATCTGTGTGTTACATCAGAAACTCTTTTATTTTGCTGTTCAATAAACATAATCTGTTCATTGGCAAAGGTATCTAAAGCCTCATTTTTATGAATAACAGCAAATCCTATTGGCTCGTATTCATTTGCCCATACCTTAACCTGATGTTCTTTTTTCCAAAAATCCGGCTTTCCTTCGTTATATTTTTTTAGATTGCCATCTCTCATATTAGGATGTCCCCAATCAATATTTTGCACTGGAATATCTACACTTTTTAAAAGATTACAAAAATCTGTTACTAATTCCCAGTTTTGAGGTATTTCAAAATACACTCTATGCATCTCTTTTTCAAAAAAATAATTTGATTTTCTTATATATCCTGTCACATCGGCAAAACCTTTAATAAACTGTCTTCTTTCATCCTCTGTAAATGAAAACACTTCTGGTGAAATCCTTATATTTTCATGTGATGTAGCCCTACCTATGTATCGTAAAATTTCTCTCATTAAATAATCTTCATTGGATTTACTAAATGAAAGATACGAAACATTTGCACTTTGATTAAACATTAAAGAAGTTCCAAGCAATGGTTCAAGTACTTGCCTTATATCTGTAATACTGGCTTTTACATATATGGCAACATCCTTTTGAAATTCCGTTTCTAATTTTTTATGTGGAATTTCAATTACAACTGTAGTTTCATTAACACCTCTTTGTATTTCTCCATTACCAGTTACCATTCCTAGTAAATATGCCATTTCATTATTCATTACTTTCACCTTCTATTCTAAATGTAGCTTCTTTCATTTTTTCTGGTTTAAAAAACTTAATATACGGTGATTCAAATACATATACATCAGGACTTTCATTTTTTATTATTTTCTCAAGCCAATTAATTTTTATAATATAATAATCATCACCCTTATCACGCATTTTCTGCATTTCATTTGATGTCATAGTAAACAAGCCGTTTTTTCTTTTACTTGCTTTCACTTCAATATATAAATGCCTACTATTCAACTTAAGTTCTATGTCACATCCCTTACCAATAGATTTATCATCCCATTTTTCATTTTCTATTGCTCCTTCATTATGCCATATAATTTCAGTTAAATCCGCTTTTTGAATTCGTAATGCCTTTAACAATCTATTATCCCTGTTAATAAGTAATTTATATACATATTGTTCACCTAACCATCCTAAGCGAAATAATTGCTCCGTAGTAAATGATGATTTCATCATTTCTGATTTTTTGGTATTTCTATGCGTGGACTTATTTACAGATGATGTTATATGTACAATATTAGGTCGCATTATTGCTTTCCCATCAAGTAGTTTACTTGATAATGTCCGCAAAAAATTTGTATACACATTAAAACCTTTAAAATAATCTTTTTCAAACTGAACTGCTTTTTCAATTACACATTTATGAATATATTCACTATTCTGCTGAGTCTTTGTGAATTTAAATCCATATTCTTTTACAAGTTCTGCAATAAAATGATTATCGTTTATTCTGTTCCCATATTTGTTATCCAAGCAATCAACTAAACAACTAGGGCAGCCATCCGTGTCGCTCAAATATATTCTAAACTGATATCCATATTTACTTTTTGGTTTTGTCACATAGGGAAACTCTTCCGAATATTTTCCTTTATATTCTTCTTTAAACTTATCTAGCTTATCTTCTGGTACAGTAGCTTCTATTGTTTCTATAACGCCAGGTTTTGCTAAATATCCTATTGCTTCATACTTGTCTTCAACAGATTTCCATTCAATTCTGCTCACAAAATACTCCTCCTATGCTCTGTTTGACGACTACGCTGTACACGTTGTCTTTCCATACCACTTACTTGCACTTATTTTTTTCATTTCTTTCTCTATATAATTTTTATCATTAACATTAAGTTCATATATTTTATAGACAATATCATTAAGCTGTTCATTAAGCTTATACCATTCATCGTCCATATATGTAACTGTTTCCATTTTATTAACAATTGATACTACTTTTTCAAATGCATCATCATCAATAACAATAGGAATTCCTTTCAAATATTGAGCATCTGTATGGATTGTAAGTCTGGAATTATTAAATCCAAATCGTATTAAAAAATAATTACATACCCTTGAATGAAGTAATCCCAAAACATATTTACACATTTTTGTATTTTTAAGTTTTATCGTTGTTACTGTCTCCGATGGTTTCAAATTTCCACCAAAGCTTGCTGTAATTCCTGCTTCAGCACTAAAAATATTCTGAATAAATATTTGATTACCATCGTCTGGCACATCTTGATCTTTGAATCCAAATTTTCTTATTTGTTTTCCTCTTATTGCTTTTTCTGATTTATCTCGTCCACGTTTAATAGTATCAGTACAAACATCTCCCAATTGTTCATATGAATCTTTTAACTTATCATATATTGGAACTTCCTCATTATCTGTAAATACTATTATTTCATCTTCATAATAATTTTGTGCCACATCTGACATAAATGTAATTTTACCATGATTATATGAATAAAATTTTATCTTATTATTCTCTTCATAATTATTTTTAACGGTCAAAACCACCTGTTCACCTCGGACAGTCTTAAAATGTATTCCAAGTTCAATTATAGAGATTATTGTCTTTTCTTTAAGCAGAGTTTCTCGTATATTCTTATATGATGAGATGTGCAGAAGATTCTTAGGTATAATAAATGATATAATACCATCCGTTTTTGCCAATTCAAATGCTCTATATATAGCTGCTACAAATAAATTAGAGCCTGCACTTTTAACTTTTGCTACAAAATGTGCATCTCCTTCGATGCTCACATTTTTTCCTAATGGAGCATATGGTGGATTTCCAATAATATAATCGAACTTACTATGTCTCATCTTTTTCAATACTATGTCACCACTTTGCCCAATTGTATCCATTGTTTTAATCTTTTTAGATTCCGTTAATTCACGGCATTTTTTAACTGTCATTAAATCAAAATCGCATCCATAAACTTTACTATATCCTTTTTGCTGCAATGCATATATAAAGCTTCCTGTTCCACAACATGGATCTAATATACTTGCTTTTTCTGGAATTTTAAGAAATTTTACAATACTAGATGCCAACTCAGTATCTGTATAAAATATCCCATTATTCTTTTTAAAATCTCCATCCAAAGACTTTTCATAATCTATACTTTTCTCTTCAAAGGTAATGTTATTACTCATTTCTATACATCTCCCATATTCTATCTGCAATTGCTTCTGCTAATAATGGCGGAACTGCATTTCCTATCTGACTTCTTATATAAAATTTACTTCCATAAAACACAAAATTGTCATCAAAGCTCTGAATCCTAGCTGCCTCCCTAGGCGTAATAGCTCTATTTAATTCGGGATGAGAATTAGTTCCATTAGAAGGAGTGTCAAATCTAGTATCTATTGTTGGTGAAACCTCATCCCATACAAGTCTTCCCCAAGTTGTGTTAAATTTTTGTTTTCCCCATAGTTCTTCTGGTAAACACTCTTTTCCTTTTTCTGCTGGTATCATTGCCAATTTTTCTAAAGCTTTCTCTGAATGTGCCGATGCTTTATGATTATATAAATGCTTACTGCCTTTTCTCATAAATTTTTGATACTCAGTCTCTGGAGCTGTAATATATTCTTGTTCAAATTCACCTTCCGCCGATTGTAAATATGCCAAATCTGATATAGCATCTCTAACTGTAACTATACTTTCAGTTCCCTTAGGTAAGGTAATATCCTTATGCTTTGAACATATAAATATAGCTCTCTCTCTTGCCTGCGGCACTCCAAATTTTTTTGCATTAAGCACTCCATATTGCACCTTGTATCCTAATTTATGGATATAATTAAGAATCTCATCCTTAAACCATCCACCTGCCGTATTCAATAAACTTTTTACATTTTCTATAACAAACACTTCTGGTTGTATTTCTTGAACAAGATTCAGATATCTCATTGATTTTATCAATTTTTTTAGATTTTTATCATTTAATCCTAATTTTTTCCCTTTCATTGAAAATCCTTGGCACGGGGGGCCACCTATAATCATATTTACGCCCTTTAATTTAGACTCTGTAATTATTCTATCCTTAGTCTTATCATCTGTAATATCCCCAACAATCACCTCTGTATCCGGCATATTTTTCTTAAATGTATCTGCTGCCTTTTCATTAAAATCAATGGCAACAACTGTTTTAAAATGTGAATTTTTATGCATTCCATACGAAAATCCGCCAGCTCCACAAAATAAATCTAATATATAAAACTCTTTTATTTGACTCATAATTCTTTCTCCTACTAAAAGTAAAAGATCTCCTGTATTTTAATATCATATCATATTCTATGTACAATAAAACGGACACATGTAAAATCAATTAATCATTACAATGCTGCGTTTCCACTTTTTACCCACTCATCCACTTCAGAAAATTTAAACTTCCAAAGTCGTCCTATCTTATGTGCCGGTATATCCGTTTTTTTTATCCAATTTCTTATAGTGTCTTTTGTTACACCTAAATATTCGGCTGTTTCTTCTAAATTCGACCATTTTTCAGTAGTCTCAGACATAGTCTTCCTCCAATTCTGAAATGTATAAAATAGCAAATAAATTATAACACGAACAGCTGTTTTCCTCAACTTCTATTTCACTGTTTAAATATGATTTATTAGCATTTAATACATCTTTAATATTCAATTATATATCTCATCTAATTTAATATTGAGCAGAGGAATCATCTCCCTCCGCCCCTATTCCAAATTTTATCTTCCGCTTTATCTTTACCAGCATCTCTATCGACACTCTCATCATAAATTCTCTGAAACTCCTCATAAAGCTCATCTCCATCCAGCTTTATCTCCAGCATTTTCATTACTTCCGAAAACAACCTTATGCTTCCACTTACATCAGCAATATCAAATCCGAATATATCTGCCTTAACAGAATCACTGACATTCTCATAACCACCAAGCTCTGATATTCTCCTGACAATCCAGTCAGCTTTGTCCACAGGTTCAGTTTCTCTAATTTCCACAAATTTATTTTTATCTGTTACATCCGTCATACTATCACCAACTTTTGCTACATTCACGTCAGACAAATTAAGAATCTCTGGTATTCCTATTCCCCCTAAATCAGTCTGTTGTTTTCTCGCACTATCAGCTTGCTCTTTCTGTCTGCCTATTTCATTCTGATTATTGTCTGGATTTATTACCAAAACATTCGTCTCCGGCTCAACAGCCACATCTTTCTCTGACACTGCCTCATCTTCCATCCCCGGTATCTCAACATCCCTGTCTGCAACGATTTCTTCTTTCTCCGACACTGCATAATAAGCCGTATACAAATCTTCTTTCACAATTCCATCAGCAAGCTGTATTTGCTTCTTAATATTCCTTTTCTCCTGCTTCAATTCGTCCAGTTCTTCCTGCACTCCCACATGCCATATCTGATACTCATGATACTGCTCCTCGTTCTCAATATTCCGTTTCCGGCTCGAGCTTTCTCTGTATACTTTGCTCCACCAACCACAAAACGCTTCTGCTCTACAATCCTTAATCTGTATAGCTTTGCATAAAACTTTTTCTGGAATGGTGACAACTACTTTATCTGACATGTCAGATAACTTGGTGTTCAACAGCCCATACAGGATCACAAAATGGAGGTAACTACACTATGACAATAGGTGAAAGAATAAAGAAAATACGGGTATTCCGTAAAATGACAATGGATGATCTAGGCGGTGCACTTGGCTTTGAAGGAAAAAATATGTCAGTCCGTATATCACAATACGAAACTGGTGCACGTATTCCCGGCGAAGATATGATTTTGAAGCTCGCCGATGCACTGCAATTACAAAGCTATTTCTGATTACAGCCTTGGTGCTGCAGAGGATATCATTGAAACTCTTTTCTGGCTTGAAGAAAGTGCAGCTTCACTTCCAGCAAGAGGAAAAGGTACAAGATTTCCTGAGTACACTGCTCCTGGCAATTTGATTCACTTAACTGCAATGACTCCGGCAAAACCATCTGAAACAGTCAGACCAACTTATAACGAAGATGATTATGACTGTACAGGTGCACCTGTTGCATTAACTTTTGAATATTGATTGGTAAATGATTTCCTTTCGGAATGGTGTGAAATGAAAACGAAATTAAATAACGGAGAGATTTCTCCAAATGAATATTTTGAGTAGAAAATAACATGGCCTCATGCGTGAAACATAATGCCATCCGATGTGCACCATCTCGATTCCACTTCGATTCATCTCGATGTAGGGCGTTCGC